>Ga0172382_10000184_pt1 | contig 111988 bp, 99 predicted proteins | sample Leawel138RmetaG_FD_122245 | JGI IMG/M metagenome (GOLD analysis project Ga0172382, IMG submission 122245) | Leachate microbial communities from a municipal landfill in Southern Ontario, Canada - Leachate well 138R metaG | ecosystem: Engineered > Solid waste > Landfill > Unclassified | place... | reverse complement strand
TTTCACTGTGGCGCGCCGATCCCGTTGACGTAATGCGGGCGCAACGTTAAAGTGCACCGGCTCGTTCGCGGGGCGCAAGCGGCAGCTGCCAATCGGTTGCCGGAGAAAAAGGGGGGCAGGCGCTGAAAATCTGTGGAGCGCCAGGCAATAGCCAGGAAGGGAACAGGGGCCAATGACCAGCAAGCAGATGATTTGGAAAAAGGATTTCACTCTGGCGGAACTCAACGCTTCGAGCGTGGGCAATCTGGCCGGGCATCTTGGGATGGAATTCACTGAAATCGGCCCGGATTTTCTGCGCGCCCGTATGCCGGTGGACGAACGCACCCGGCAACCCGCCGGCTTGCTGCACGGGGGCGCCTCCGTCGCCTTGGCCGAGACTCTGGGGAGCGTTGCCGCCAATCTGGTGAAAAGCCGGGAAGGCTCCATGGCGGGCTGCGTCGGTCTGGATATCAATGCCAACCATTTGCGCCCCGTCCGCGCAGGTTGGGTGTCGGGCGAAACCCGGCCGGTGCATCTTGGCCGCACGACCCAGGTGTGGGAGATTCGCATTACCGACGAATGCGAGCGGTTGGTTTGTCTCTCGCGGCTGACCATTGCGGTGGTGGGCAGCCGGGTGGAGACCTGAAGTTTGCACCCGCGATCTGCCGAAGGGGGATTGCCGGTTTGGCGCGCCGATCTCGTTGACCTTCGTTCGCGCTGCGGGCGAAATCGACCACTAAAAGGAATCCGTTAAATGTCTTTCGCATCTCTTGGCCTATGCCCCGAACTGCTGAGTGCTATTGCCGCTCAGGGTTATTCCACGCCGACCCCCATTCAAACCCAGGCGATTCCGGTGATTTTCGAGGGCTGCGACCTGCTGGCCGGAGCTCAGACCGGCACCGGCAAAACGGCGGCTTTCGCTCTGCCGATCGTGCAGCGGTTGGGTGAAAAAATCCCCCCGGAAAAGCGTCGGCGTCCGCGGGTGCTGGTTCTGGTGCCGACCCGCGAGCTGGCGGCCCAGGTCAGCGCGCAGATGCAATTTTACGGGCGCCGCTTGTCGCTGCGCTCGACGATGCTCTACGGCGGGGTGAATATCCAGGCGCAGATCGAGCGCCTGCATCGCGGGGTCGATATTGTCGTCGCCACGCCGGGGAGACTGCTCGACCACGCCGAACGCGGCACGGTGAACCTGTCGCGGATCGAATTTCTGGTGCTGGACGAGGCCGACCGCATGCTCGATCTGGGTTTTATCGACGATATCCTCCGGGTGGCCGAGTGCCTGCCGGATGAGCGCCAGACCCTGCTTTTTTCGGCGACCTATTCGCAAAGCATCAAGGATCTTGCCGACGAGATGCTGCATCAGCCGCGGCGCATCGAAGTGAAAAGCCGAAATATCGCCGCCGACGCCGTGACCCAGGTCGTTTACCCGGTGGAGCGCGAGCGCAAGCGGGAGATGCTCTCGCACCTGATCCGCAAGGGGGATTGGAACCAGGTGCTGGTTTTCGTCCGCACCCGCTATGGCGCCGATAAGTTGACCGACGAGCTGCTTTTCGACGGCATCAAGGCCGCCGCCATCCACAGCAACAAAAGTCAATCCATCCGGACGCGCACCCTGGCGGAGTTCAAGCGCGGGGAGTTGCGCGTGCTGGTGGCGACCGACGTAGCGGCGCGCGGCCTCGACATCGAGCGCCTGCCGCACGTGGTAAACTACGATCTGCCCCAGGTTCCCGAGGATTACGTGCATCGCATCGGCCGCACCGGCCGGGCCGGCGAGAATGGGGTGGCCCTGTCGCTCCTCTGTTCGGAACAACAGCCGCTGCTGCAAGCGATCGAGAAGCTGCTCAAATACGCCATCCCGCGAAAAACGATCGCGGAATTTCCGCAGGTTGCGGTCCGGCGGGGCGGGGTGAAAGCGAACGCCGCCAAGTCGGCCAAGACTCCGGGCAAGGTAAAAAAGAAAGCGGCCAAGCCGGGGCAGGCGCCACCAGCCAAACGCGGCAAGACCGCCACTTCGGCTTCGGCAACGAAATTAACATCCAGAAATTCCCGGTCGAAAAAAACAGCGGACGATTCAGCCGCCCCGAGAATCGGCCGCCGAGGGCAAAGGACGCGGGGCTGAAGCGCCCACAAATTTTATAGATAGTCCTGGGTCAAAGAAAAACCCCGCTTCCTTGTGGAAGCGGGGTTTTTCTGCATTTTATGGGTTGAGGTTTCTCCAGTTCCCCTTCCGGACCGTCAATCGAGCTCCAGCGCCCGCCTGTATTCCTGCTCGGACCAGCCATGAATCTTCTGCCCGTTGACGATGGCGAAGGGGACTCCGCCGCGGCCGGCCAGTTCTCGTTGGCGCCGCGCCGCTTGCTGATCCTTCTCGACATCGTATTCGACAAAGGGGATGTTGTTGGCGCGCAAGAATTTGACCGCTTTTACACAGTAGGGGCACCAACTGGTGGTGTAGATTTCAACCCGCGCAGTCTTGCCAGCCGATTCTTCGGCGGCAAAAGCGCAAGGGGAAATCAACAGCAGGGCGGCAAGGAGTGCGAAGAAGATTCGGATTTTCATGGTTGGCTCCGCGAAAAGGTTGTCATCGGCTTGCGGGCGCGGGTGATCTCTGGGTCGGGGGCAAGCGGTAAAGATGCATGGATACGCCGCAATCGGGATGGGCGTCGGGAAAGTCCTCTCCAGGACGATATAAGCCGAGGTTTTCCGCCGCAGGAAGAGTCTCCGCAAACAACCGGTCGAGATAGTCCGGTCCCAGCGTCGGGTCGTTGAGGCAGGCCAGGATCTCGCCGCCGGGGGCGACCAGATCCGGCAGGCTGCGCACCAGCTTCGGCCAGTGGCGCTCGGCAGTGAAGTTTTTGCCCTGCGCTGCGGGCGGATCGCAGATCACCAGATCGAAAGGGCCCAGTTTGCGCAGTTTACCAAGGCTGCGGAAAAATTCCAGCGGCAGAAAACCGGCCTGGCGCAGGTTGAAACCGTTGAGCCGATGATTGAGTTTGCCGAGTTCCAGCGCCCCGCGATTCATGTCGAGATTGACCACCTGGGCCGCACCGCCGGCCAGGGCGGCGACGGAAAAGCCGCAGCTGTAAGCAAAAAGATTCAGCACGCGTTTGCCCGCCGCGCGTTCGCAAACCAGTCGGCGCCCGACCGCCATGTCCGGAAAAAAACCGATATTTCGTGCCTCGCCGAGGCGCAGCCGAAATCTCAGTCCCGCCTCCAGGGCATCCAGACTCTCGGGCAACTCCCCTTGCAGCACCCGGCCCGGGGCGCTCGGCAAAAACCGCTCCTGTAAAAAGATCGCGCGGGGCTTTTCCGGCAAGGTCGCCGACAGCAATTGCGTCAGCTCCTCCAGCCAAACCCGCGGCCGCTCACGGTACAGGATGACCATGACGACCGGCGGATAATAGTCGATCACCAGGTCGCCATAACCGGCAAAACATTGGCCTCGACCGTGAAAGAGGCGCCGCGCTTCGCCCTGGCTCGGCAGGCGGCGGATGATTTCCTCGTGGATGATTTGCATGGCGGGGATTATTGCAGAAGGGCCTGGGGATGGCCAGAGCAAAACGGAACAGGCATTTCTTGTCTTTGCACCGAAATGCGTTACGGTTGGCGAAAGAATGCGAGGGGAAAGGAGAGCGATGATGGCTGAACCATGCCCGCACCTGGCCCAGAGCACGATACCGGAAGCGAGAACCAACGGTTGCGAAGAGTGCCTGCAGACCGGCGATTCCTGGGTGGAGCTGCGTCTTTGCGAAACCTGCGGCCACGTCGGGTGCTGCGACAGCTCAAAAAACAAGCATGCCAGCGGACATTTCCAGGCCACGCAGCACCCGGTGATTCAGTCGTTCGAGCCGGGGGAGACTTGGCGGTATTGCTACATTGATCAACAGATGGCGGAGCGATAAAAACCACTTCAGAACGCAGGGAAGGTCCCGACCGCCTTGGCGGCGGCGCCTCCCTGGTATTGCGGATGAACCCCTACTCAATCGCTCCCGTAGCGCTTTCCGGTATGTCAGTTTCCGATACGCCGGTGTGCGGGATAGAGTCACCGAAAGGGTCGAGCTTCTACTCAATAGAAAAGGAGAATGTCCATGCCGCAAACCATTCCGGAAGGGTATCACAGTGTCACACCGCTGATTGTGTTAAAGGATGCCCGCAAGGCCATTGAGTTCTACAAACGGGCGTTCGGCGCCCGGGAGAATTACTCCCAGCCGGGACCGGACGGCAAGGGGGTGATGCACGCCGAGCTCCGGATCGGCAACTCGATCGTCATGTTGGGCGAAGAACATCCCCAGGATTCCTGCAAAAGCGCAGAAACGATCGGCGGCTGCCCGGTCAGCTTCTATCTTTACCTGAAGGAGGACGTCGATGAGGCCTTCAGGGTTGCGGTCGACGCCGGAGCCGAGGAGCGGATGCCCGTCCAGGATATGTTCTGGGGGGACCGGGTCGGGATGGTGCGGGATCCCTTCGGTTACAGCTGGAGCCTTGCCAACCATACGAAGGATCTGAGTCCGGAGGAGATCCGGAAGGGAGCGGAAGCCGCTTTTGCGCAGATGAAGAAGTGAGGCATTAGGCAGCAGGCGGCTTGCCGCGGAAGATACTGATCAGCCAAGAGAGAAAACGCCTGGGCATCTGCCTGGAAAAGGAGAGGTTCACATGTCAGCCAGAAACAAAGAGATCGTGGAAAAGGTAAACGCCGCCTTTGCCAAAAACGACGTGGAAGGATTCCTGTCGTTCTGCGCGGACGACGTGAAGTGGACGATGGCCGGCGACAAAACCGTTACCGGAAAGGATGATATTCGCCAATGGCTGGCATCAATGGACTTTGAGCCGCCACAGTTTACCGTCGACAACGCAATCGCCGAGGGTGACCTGGTCGTGACCCACGGCGACATGACGATGAAGGACAAGGATGGAAAAACGGCGCCATACTCCTATTGCGACATCTACCGCTTCCGTGGCGACAAGATCGTCGAATTGAGGTCTTTTGTCATGAACACAGAGGGAAAGCACAAGACAGACGCAAATAAACGGGGAGATTTGGCAACAGAGGACAGCAAGACAAATAATAAAGCCCGGATCGGGGAGATGATGAACAATTGGGTAGAGGCAGTCCGCGCCAAGGACGTCAATGGGGCTATGTCCTTCTATGCTCCGGATATCCTGTTGTTCGACCTTGCACCCCCGCTGTCGTACAGGGGAGCGGACGCATATCGGAAAAACTGGGAAGAGTGGTTTGCGTCGTGGCAAGGTCCGATTGGCTACGAGATGAGCGACCTGAGCATCTCTGCGGGTGATGACGTTGCCTTCAGTCACAGCCTCAACCGGATTAGTGGAACGAGGACGAACGGGGAGAAAACCGATGTCTGGGTGCGCGCGACCGCTTGCTTCCGCAAGATTGATGACAAGTGGATGATCGCGCACGAGCATGTCTCGGTGCCTTTCTACATGGACGGCAGTGATAAAGCCGCACTTGATCTCCATCCGTAAACTCAGATCGCTCGTACTCCGTTATGCAGTGCTGTGCCAGGCGGAAACATGGCGATATTGAGGCAGGCACGTCCTTGTGGAGGCCGATGAATATGCCGCCGAGCTCTCACGCTAATATGCGCCGGGATATTCGATTCTTAACGGCCGTGCCATCGCTGCCTCCTTGATTGTTTCGGGATTTGCCAAAACATATCAAAGAAGTTGAATGTTGATCCGCTCGCGCAGGCGAGGGTTGATCGAGGCTGCCGTAAGGAGGTCGGCTTTGATTCCCAGGGCTTCGGACAGTTCCCGCTCGATCCCCACGAGGGTGAGCAGGCTCTTGGCATTGCGGAAATCGACCAGGACGTCGAGATCGCTTTCGGGGCGGGCGTCGCCTCGGGCGCGGGAGCCGAAGATGGCGATGCGTGCAGCATCGTGGTTCTTCAGAATGGAAACCAGGGCCTGTTCAATTTCAGGAGTCGTCATCAGCACTCTCGTCCGATACGGCGATATCAGATCAAACTGCAAGATCGTGAAAGCGTTTAGTGGCCGGGCGCGCGCTGATTTCGGACATTCAGGAAATAAAAAAGCCCCTGTCGCCAAGGGGCTTTTCGTCTTACGCGCACTCGCTGTACCCGCAGGCATGACAGACGCAGCAACCGCCTTCATGCTCCACCGGCCCACCGCACTCGGGGCAGGCGCCGCCGTTTTGCGAGTGTTTGGTGGGGTTGGCGCCGTGTTGGGCGCTCATGTGCATCTGAATCGCCTTGGCGACGGCATCGGCGCAGGAGGTGATGCGGTTGTCGCCGAAGCCTGCCGGCTTGTGGCAGGTGATGCCGATCATCTGCTTGACCGACTGTCGCGCCTGCACGCCACTTCTCCAGGCGAGCGACACCAGACGGCCGATGGCCTCGCACTGGCTGGCGGCGCAACCGCCGGCCTTGCCCATGGTGGTGAATAGCTCGAACACCCCCTGATCGTCCTCGTTGACCGTGACGTAGAGGGGACCGCAGCCGGTCTCCATCTGGTAGGTCGAGCCGCGCAGAGCGAGGGGACGGTCGCGCTTGTGTCCTGCTTTGCGCGATTCGACGGGGACGGTGTCCTCCGGCTTGACCTGCTCCTTTTTCACCGACAGCACCTGCATGTCGCGGCTGCCGTCGCGGTAGATGGTCACCCCTTTGCACCCCTGCTGCCAGGCCATGCGGTAGACGGAAGCGACATCCTCGCGGGAGGCCTCATGGGGGAAGTTGACGGTCTTGGAGACGGCGTTGTCGGTGTATTTCTGAAACGCCGCCTGCATGCGGATGTGGTCCTCGGGGGTGATGTCGTGGGCGGTGACAAAGGCCCGCCGCACGTCGGCGGGAATTTCCGGCAGATCCTGCACCGTGCCGTGCTCGGCGATCTTTTTCATCAGTTCGGTGGAGTAAAAGCCGCGCTCGCGGGCGATCTTCTCGAAAAGCGGATGGACTTCGACGAGCACGTCGTTGTCGAGGACCTGGCGCACGTAGGAGACGGCGAAGAGCGGCTCGATGCCGCTGGACGCATTGGCGATAATCGAAATGGTGCCGGTGGGCGCGATGGTGGTGCTGGTGGCGTTGCGCACCGGCTCGGCACCCTCTTTGTCGAAAACGCTCCCTTTGAAATTGGGGAAGGGGCCGCGCTCCGCCGCCAGCTCGCGGGAGGTGGCGCGTGCCTCGTCGGTGACGAACTGCATCAGCTTCTCGCCCAGGGCGACTGCCTGCGGATCGCCATAAGGGATGCCGAGCTGGATCAGCAGGTCGGCCCAGCCCATGACGCCGAGGCCGATCTTGCGGTTGGCCCGGGTCATCCGGTCGATGTCCGCCAGGGGATAGTTGTTCACCTCGATGACGTTGTCGAGGAAGCGGGCGGCCAGGCGCACCACGGCCCGCAGCCTGTCCCAGTCGACCTTGCCGTCGGCGGTGACCATTTTCGCCACGTTGATCGAGCCGAGATTGCACGATTCGAAGGGGAGGAGCGGTTGCTCCCCGCACGGATTGGTGGCCTCGAACTCGCCGACCTGCGGCGTCGGGTTGTCGCGGTTCAGACGATCGAGGAAGACGATCCCCGGCTCGCCATTGGTCCAGGCCATCTCGACGATATGTTCGAACACCTTGCGCGCCGACATTTTCCGCGCCGGCGTGCCGGTGCGCGGGTTGATGATGTCGTACTCGCCGCCGGCTTCCACCGCCGCCATGAAGGCCTCGGTCAGGCCGACGGACAGGTTGAAGTTGGTCAGGACCTTCTGGTCCCGCTTGGCCATGATGAAATCTATGATATCGGGATGGTCCACCCGCAGAATACCCATGTTGGCGCCGCGCCGGGTGCCTCCCTGCTTAATCGTTTCGGTGGCGGCGTCGAAAACTTTCATAAAAGAGAGGGGACCGGAGGAAACCCCTGAGGTCGAGCGCACTTCGTCGTTTGCCGGACGCACCCGGGAAAAGGAAAAACCGGTGCCGCCGCCGCTCTTGTGAATCAGGGCGGTGTTCTTGATCGCCTCGAAAATGCTCTCCATCGAATCGCCCACCGGCAGGACAAAGCAGGCCGACAGCTGCCCCAGCTCGCGCCCGGCGTTCATCAGGGTCGGGGAGTTGGGGAGAAATTCGAGAGAGGTCATCAGTTTATAGAAATCCTCCTCCAGGGCGGGGACCGCATCCTCGCGGTCGAACACCTTTTCGGCGGCGGCAATGGCGGCCGCCACGCGGCGGAACATGTCGGCGGGCGTCTCCGTCGCCTTTCCCTGCTTGTCGCGCTTCAGATAACGGCGCTCGAGCACGGTAACGGCGTTGGCGGAAAGGGGGGCGATCTCCTGGACAGTTTTGTCCATTTTCATTGCAGTCGATCCTTTGTGAGATGTTGAACGGTTTCGCATTAAAAGACAATATTGTGTGGAAGGGAAGCAAATAAACCACAAGATATGGTGCTTTGTCAATGGCAGAAAAAAGGCTTTTTTAAATGATATACCTTTTTTGTCTTAAATGCCGCAGCTCCCCGAATCGGCGGTTGCACGGGGGCGCCCGAGTGGCAAATTTAGTTTGCCAAACACCCCTATAGGTGGTAATTATGAACCCTTGTCGGCACCCGCACAACTACAGGCGTCCGGCCCAAAGCGACGCCCACGCGGCGACCTTTTCCCTGCTCCTCCTGGGCGGAGCGAGTTTGGTTCTCTGTCCATCTCATGACCATTTATCTCGATAACGCAGCCACATCTCATCCCAAACCGGAGGCGGTCTACCGCGCCAGCGATCTGGCGCTGCGCCAGACCGGCGCCAGTCCTGGGCGCGGCGGGCATCAACTGGGTCTGGCCGCGGGCCGGTTGGTCTTTGCGGCGCGAGAAGCCGTTGCGTCTCTGTTCGGCATCGCCGATACGGCGCGCATCGCCTTTACCGGCAACGCCACCGAGGCGATCAACCAGGCTCTTTTCGGCCTGTTGCGGCCGGGCGACCGGGTGGTGACCTCCAGTATGGAGCACAATGCCGTCACCCGTCCCTTGCGCGCCTTGCAGGAAAAAGGGGTGCAGGTGGTCAAGGTGACCGCCGACGGTCAGGGGTGCATCGACCCCGAGGCATTCCTCCGCGCTTGTCGCGAAGGCAAAACCCGGCTGGCGGTTCTTTCCCATTGCTCCAACGTCACCGGTGCGTTGCAGCCGGTGGCGGATATCGGCCCCTGGTGCCGGCGCGAAGGGATTCCGTTTCTTCTCGATGCCGCCCAGAGCGCCGGGCTGTTCGATATCCAGGTGGAAGAACTCGGCATCGATCTCCTCGCCGCGCCCGGCCACAAGGGGCTGATGGGGCCGCCGGGGACCGGTTTTCTCTATGTGCGGCCGGGATTGCAACTGACTCCCCTGGTTTATGGCGGCACCGGCGGCAATTCTTTTTCCGACCAGGCGCCGGAAGCGATGCCGGAACGATTTGAAGCCGGCACCCTCAACACGCCCGGTCTGGCCGGACTGACGGCGGCGATCGCGTTTCTGCGGCAAACCGGGCTGGAAGCGATTCGGGCGCGGGAAGAGCAGTTGATGGCCCGCCTGATCGACGGTTTGCGGGCGGTTGCGGGCGTGGAGCTTTACGGACCCTTGATGGCCGGACTGCATGGCGGCGCGCTGTCGTTCAACCTGGCCGGCTTCGATCCGGCGGAAATCGGCTTTCTGCTCGACCGGCAATACGGCATCGTCAGCCGCACCGGATTGCATTGCGCGCCGGATGCCCATCGCAGCATCGGCACTTTCCCTCGGGGGACGATCCGGGTCAGCCCCGGTTTTTTCACCACCGTCGAGGATATCGATCATCTCCTGCATGCCGTAGCGGCCCTTGCCGCTGCTCCCATCAACGAATAAAAACGTCTGTATTGGGGAGAATGCCAGCCATGAAGAAAATCTACGTTCTCGATACCAATGTCCTCCTCCACGATCCACAGGCCTTGTTCCGTTTCGAGGACAACGATCTGGTGATTCCGATCACCGTCATCGAAGAACTCGACCGGTTCAAGAAGGACCTCAATGAGACCGGCCGCAATGCTCGGCATTTTTCCCGTATTCTCGATGGCTTGCGCGAGAAGGCGTCTCTGGTCGGCGGGGTGCCGCTGGAGCAGGGGGGGGTTCTCAAGGTCGAACTCTGCTCCGATGAGACGCTCAAGCGTTTGCCGCCCGAGATGCGCAGCGATCAGGGGGACAACCGGATTCTGGCAGTTGCCCTGGCCCTGAAAGGGCGCTGCGACTGCCCGGTGATTTTTGTCACCAAAGACACCAACCTGCGCATCAAGGCCGATGCGGTCGGGCTGGTGGCGGAGGACTACGAATCGGACAAGGTTTCGATCGAGGAGCTGTATTCCGGGACCAGCGAATTGCCCGTGGAGGCGGATGCCGTCGATCGTTTCTACGGACAGGGGTTTCTCTCCCTGGAAGGCGATTTTTATCCCAATCAGTTCCTCACCCTGGTCGATGCGGCCAACCCTTCGCACACCGCCCTCGGCCGCTATCAGAGCAAAACCGGCCGCATCGTCCCGCTGCTGCGCCCCCCGAAAGAAGGGATCTGGGGAATTCATCCGCGCAACCGCGAGCAGCAATTCACCTTCGATCTGCTGCTCAACGACGAGATCCAGTTGGTCACTCTGGTCGGCAAGGCGGGGACCGGCAAAACTTTACTGGCGATTGCCGCCGGTCTGCTCAAGGCGGGGGACGAGGGCGTTTTCAGCCGGCTGCTGGTGTCCCGGCCGGTTTTTCCCCTCGGCCGCGATCTCGGCTTTCTCCCCGGGGATGTGGAAGAGAAGCTGGCGCCGTGGATGCAGCCGATCTTCGACAATGTCGAACTGCTGCTCGGGTCGGTCGATGAGCGGGGAAAACGCAAGCGCGGCCACCGGGAACTGGTCGATATGGGAATTCTTGAAATAGAGCCGCTCACCTATATCCGCGGCCGCTCGATTCCGAAACAGTACATGATTGTCGATGAAGCGCAGAATCTGACGCCGCACGAAATAAAGACGATCATTACCCGCGCCGGCGAGGGGACGAAGATCGTCCTCACCGGCGACCCCTACCAGATCGACAATCCGTACGTCGATTCCGCCAGCAACGGCCTGACCTACGTCGTGGAGAAATTCAAACAGCAGGAAATTTCCGGGCATGTTACCCTGACCAAGGGCGAACGTTCTTCCCTGGCCGAACTGGCCGCGAATTTACTTTAAAAAGGTGATCCGTGATCCATGATGCGTGATCGGTAAAACCCGCACGAATCACGGATAAGATAACGGATAACAGCTTTTATGCTCCTTCTTTGCATCGAATCTTCCTGTGACGAAACGGCGGCGGCGGTGGTGCGCGATGGCCGCGAGGTGCTTTCCAGCATCGTCGCGTCGCAGGTGGACGTGCACGCCAGGTACGGCGGCGTAGTGCCGGAACTGGCCTCGCGCAAGCACCTGGAGGCCATCCCGGTGGTGATCGATGAGGCGCTGGAGACGGCCGGCGTCGCGCTGGCGCAGATCGAAGGGGTGGCGGTCACCCGCGGGCCCGGGCTGATCGGGGCGGTGCTGGTCGGTTTGTCGACGGCGAAGGCGTTGGCGTTTGCGCGCGGCATCCCGTTGATCGGGGTTCACCATATAGAAGGGCATATCCTGGCGCCGCTCCTGGAGCAGGAGATCGCTTTTCCCTATCTGGCGCTTGCTGTCTCCGGCGGCCATACCCATCTTTACCGAGTGGATGGCGTCGGCCGCTATCGAACTCTGGGGCGCACCCTGGACGATGCCGCAGGAGAGGCTTTCGACAAAGTGGCAAAGCTTCTGGGCCTCGGCTACCCTGGCGGCGCGCGGATCGATGGACTGGCGGCGGAAGGCAATCCCACCGCCATCGATTTTCCCCGACCGCTTCTGGCCAGACCCAATCTCGATTTCAGTTTCAGCGGCATCAAGACCGCCGTGCTTAATTTCGTGCGCAAGCAGCCGGAACTGCCCGCCGGCGATGACCTGAAGGATCTGGCGGCCAGTTTTCAGGCCGCCGTGGTCGAGGTTCTCTGCGCTAAAACCGCACGGGCCGCCGAGGAGACCGGCCTGTCGCGGGTGGTGGTGGCGGGCGGGGTCGCCTGCAACCGCGGTCTGCGCAGCGGTTTTCACGCTCTTGCCCAACAGAAGAATCTGGCGGTGTATTTTCCGTCGCCCGCCCTCTGTTGCGATAATGCGGCAATGCTGGGGGTGGCGGGGGACTACTACCTCCGGCAGGGACGAGCCGCATCCCTTGATCTGAACGCTCTGGCCAGTTGGGCCCTTGACCATGCCGGTGCGGATTGTCGGTAATCCGACTGTTTGGACAGCCGATAAGCGCGAGAGTTGGTAGCATGTGGCGGCAGTGGACTTACATCCGACAATTCAAACTTAATTTTCTGCGTCTTGCCCGCCTGCGGGGAACTCCGGACGAAATAGCCAAAGGGCTGGCTCTGGGGATCTTTGTCGGCATGACGCCCACCTTCGGCGTGCAAATGCTGCTCGCGGTTCTCCTCGCCTTTGTGCTGAAGGAAAACAAACTGGCGGCCGCCGCCGGTGTCTGGATTACCAATCCGCTCACCGCCCCTTTTATTTATGCCCTCGAATACGAGTCGGGGCGTCTGTTGCTTGGCTTGCCGCGCCTTCGCCTGCCCCAGGAACTCTCGTTCTCGGCCATGCAGAGCCTGGGCTATGACTTCATGATTCCCCTGTGGACCGCCAGCCTGATTTACGGCGTAATCTGCGCCAGCCTGACTTTTGCCTTGACTCTGCGCCTGTTCCCGCTCATCAAGGCGTGGCGCATTCCCCGGTGGCCCCGGCCGAAACGCAAATAATTCCGATTAAGGCAACCATGGATTTTCGTCCGAAAAAACGCTATGGGCAGAATTTTCTGCGCGATTTCGGGATCGTCGAACGGATTCTCGGCGCCGCTCAACTGAGCGCCGAGGATCGGGTTCTGGAAATCGGCCCCGGCCTGGGTGTATTGACCGATCGCCTGCTGGAGCGCACCGGCGGTGTGGAGGTGCTGGAAGTCGATCGCGAACTGGCCGAGCGCCTGCGGCGGCGGCAGGCGGCAAATCTGACCGTGCACGAGGGTGATGCCTTGCGCCTTCCGTGGGCATCGATCCTGCGCTCGCCCCCATACAAGCTGGTTGCCAATCTACCCTACAATATCTCCAGCCAGGTGCTGTTCAAGGTCCTCGATCATCGGCCGCTTTTTTCCCGTCTGGTGCTGATGTTTCAGAAGGAAGTGGCCGACCGTCTCTGTGCTCCCGCCGGGAGTCGGGATTACGGCATCCTTTCCGTCTTCTGCCAACTGTGGTTCGACATTCGCCGCATCGCGCAGGTGCCGCCCGGCGCCTTTTACCCCCCGCCCAAGGTGACCTCGACGGTTCTGCTGTTCGAACCTTTGCCCGCCCCGCGCGTCGGTGTGGCGGACGAGGAGCTCTTCCGGCGGGTGGTCAAGGGGGCTTTCGCGCAAAGGCGCAAGACCCTGCGCAACACCCTGAGCGGTTCCGGATTCGCCCCGGAGCAGGTTGCCGTCGCCCTGTCGACGGCCGGCATCGATCCGGTCCGCCGCGGAGAAACTCTCGATCTTGAGGAATTCGCCCGCCTTGCCGCTGCTTTTTCCGGCGGGTCTCCGGATTAACCCGGCTCTGCCGCCCTTCATCCGCCCCTCTTTCTTGTAAAATCTCCCGCATTCCATTAAAATTAATCCAATTTTTTCACGTTTGCCGTCCGGGAGAAGGTATGGAAATCTATACAAACGCACGCAAAAGCCGCTCCGGCGAGGACCTGCTGGTGGAAAAGGCGGCCCAGGTCCTGGCGCAATTAGAGGTCGAGCAGGATCCCCGCGCCCGCGCCCTGGCCAAAATTCTTCAGGCCCACACCCCTCTTTCCTTCCTGCGTGCGGCGACGGTGCCGCAGGCTGCCGCCTGGGTTCGGGAAATTTTGCGTTTCATCGAGTCCCCTCGCCAGCAGGTCGCGGTTGGCCACCTTCCCCTGGCCGCGCCGGGGCGCTCGTTGCTGGCCGCCAACGCTCCGGACGCTCCTTTTCTTCTCGATTCCCTGCAAAACTTTCTGCTGCGCAAAAATATCCGGCATCAGGTGATCTCCCATCCGATTCTGACGGTCGAACGGCGCGGCGGCAAGGTCGTTGAAATCAGCGAAAAAGAAGGACGCGGACCGAGGGAATCGCTGATCCTTCTCGAACTCGAAGGTATTGCCGCCGGCGACGGGGAGGAGATCGTCCGGGGGGGCGAAAAAATTCTGCAAAAGGTTTTGCAGGTGCATCGCGACAGTCGGGCGCTCGGAAAACTCCTGAAAGAACTTGAATCCAGGGAGGAGATGGCGTCCTCGCGCGATTTCTGGCAATGGTTGCAGAAGGGTAACTTCCTCCCTTTTTCCTATCGCGCCCTGGCGGTGAGAAACGAGGACAGGCAGGGACCGACTATCCAGGAAGAGGAAGGGTCGCACCTGGGCTTGCCGCCCGATCCGCAGGAACTTACCTGCTCCCGGGAACGTCCCCTGGCCGACTTCCCCCCCGCCTTTCAGGCTCGCATCGCCCGCCCCGGACCGCTGGTGGTCGAGGAAGTCGACCGGCAGAGCCCGCTGCATCGGGCCGAATCCCTGGTCTATCTCGGATTTCGTGAAAAGCAGCCGCAGGGCTGGCGCGAGCACGCTTTTCTCGGCCAGTTTTCGCAAAAAAGCACCGGTGAGCTGACCTGCAATGTGGCGCCTTTGCGGCGTCGCATCGAGGCGGCCTTGGCCGCTCTCAATATTCCCCCCGGCTGTCATGATTACCGAAAGACGGTGGAGATTTTCAACACGTTTCCCAAGGTCGAACTGTTTTTCATGACCCCCGGGGAATTGGTGGAAGTCGTCCGCTCCTTCACCCTGCTGTACCGGCACAACGCGGTCAGGGTCGTGCCCAGTCGCAGTCTGGCCGTGCACGGACTGACGCTGCTCATCCTCATGCCGCGCGATTTTTACGACGAGGCCATGGTCCCCCGCTTCGAACGCTATCTGCGGCGGTTCTTTCTGGCGCCGGCGGCGGCCACCCGGATCATTCACATCTCCGCCGATTTTATCAGCCTGCACGTCGGCCTGCAGCCGGCAAAGAACGGCTTTCGCATCGACCTTGAGCAGCTGGAGCGCGGACTGACCCGCATCGCCCGGCCCTGGGGGCGGCGTCTGCAAATTTTGTTTTCCCGTGATTTCGGCGAAATCGACGGGGCCCGCCTGTGGCGAAAATACCTCGGCAGCTTTTCCCGCGAATACAGCACGCGGGTTCATCCCCGTTTCGCGGTGCGCGATGTTCGGCATATCGAGCAGCTTCTCGACGCAGAGCAGGAGTTGTTCGACCTCTGGGGGCCCTTCGGACGGCGCGACGAATTTTATCGCCTGCAGTTTTACAGCCTTCGGGAAAGTTACCTCAATGAACTGATTCCGTTTCTGGAAAACCTGCATCTGCTGGTGATCGAAGAAGTCGATTTCACCATCGAGGTTGACCAGCGGCGCATTTTCATCAAGAGTTTCGCCATTCGCGGCGGCGAGGGCGCCGCACCGCTGTCTTCTTTGCGCAGGAATCTCCTCGACGCTCTTGCCGCCTTGCGGCGCGGCGAGGTGGATAACGATTATCTGCATCGCCTTCTGCTGCTGACCGGTCTCGACTGGCGGCAGATCGACGTATTCCGCGGTTACCGCAATTACTATTTTCAGTTGGGGTCCCCGCACAGCAAGCGCCGGGTGGCTTTTGCCCTGATTCATAATCCGCGGGCGGCCCTTTTGTTGTTCCGCTACTTCGAGGCCCGCTTCCGGCCGGAAGAGCGCTGGGTGAACCTCCGCCAGCGGGAGGAGGAAGCTCTGTCGCCGCTGCGCATCGAGTTGGCCGAGGCCCTTGAACAGGTTGAAGAAATCAATGAAGATCGCATCTTACGCACCCTGTTCAATCTGATCGATTCGACCATCCGTACCAATTTCTTTTTTCGCTGGCCGCGCAAGGACTACTTCCTGTCCTTTAAAATCAGTGCTTTGGGGATCATCGAAATGCCGGCGCCGCGTCCTCTTTTCGAGATTTTCGTCCACGCGGCGGGCATGGAAGGCATTCATCTGCGCGGTGGCAGGGTAGCGCGCGGCGGCATCCGCTGGTCCGACCGGCCGGATGATTTCCGCACCGAAGTTCTTGGCCTGATGAAAACCCAGATGACCAAAAACGCTGTCATCGTGCCGGTCGGTTCGAAGGGAGGATTTGTCGTCAAAGCCCCCTGGACGACCCGCGAAGAGGGCGCTGCCCTGGCGCGTGAATTTTACCAGGTGCTGATTCGCGGGCTGCTCGATCTCACCGACAACCGGCGGGGGAAAGAATTGGTGCGGCCGCCGGCGGTGGTCGCTTACGACCAGGACGATCCCTATCTGGTCGTCGCCGCCGACAAAGGGACGGCGCAGTTTTCCGATCTGGCCAACGCCATCAGTCGGGAGTACGGTTTCTGGCTGGGGGACGCCTTCGCCAGCGGCGGTTCGCGTGGCTACGACCATAAAGGTCTGGGGATCACCGCCCGCGGCGCCTGGGAATGCGTCAAGCGGCATTTTCGCGAACTGGGCAAGGATATCCAGAGCGAACCGTTCACCGTGGTCGGCATCGGCGATATGAGCGGCGACGTGTTCGGCAACGGTATGCTGCTGTCGCGGCAGATTCGGCTGCGCGGCGCTTTCGATCATCGGCACATTTTTATCGATCCCGATCCCGACCCGGAGCTCTCGTTCCGGGAGAGGCGGCGGTTGTTCGATTTGCCGCGTTCCTCCTGGGACGATTACGACCGCGCGCGGATGTCGGCCGGGGGCGGCATCTGGCCGCGTAACGCCAAGCAGATTCCGCTTTCCGCGCCGGTGCGCCAATGGCTTGGCTTGCGCCAGGAGACGATCGATGGGCCCGGCCTGATTCGGCTGCTGCTCGGCGCCGAAGTCGATCTGTTGTGGAACGGCGGCATCGGCACCTATTGCAAAGCGGGAAATGAAAAGCAGGAAGAAGCGGGGGACCGCGCCAACGATGCCGTGCGCATCGATGCCGGGCAATTGCGGGCCAAGGTGGTGGGGGAGGGGGGGAACCTCGGATTTACGCAGAAGGCGCGCATCGAATACGCCATGAACGGCGGGCGCATAAACACCGATGCCGTGGATAATTCGGCCGGGGTCGATAGCTCCGACCACGAGGTCAACCTGAAAATTCTCATGCAACTGCTGCAGGAAGAGGGGGTGGTCGCGTCTTGTGATGAACGCGATCATCTGCTGCGGGAGGTGGTGGATGAGGTCTGCGCCGCAGTGCTCGCCGATAATTACGAGCAGAGTCTCTGTCTTTCTCTCGACCGACGCCGCAGCGCCGGCGATGTCGAGCCGTATCTCGGCCTGGCCGACCGGCTGAGCAACGCCGGCCTTCTCGATCGGCGCGGCGAATTCCTTCCCTCCTCCCGGGAGGTTCTCGCCCGGCCCGGGCAGGAGCTGACCCGGCCGGAGCTGGCGGTGTTGATGGCGTATGCGAAAATGCAGCTTTATGCCGCCTTGCTTGAAAGCGACCTGCCCGATTTGCCGGGGCTGCGCGCCTTTTTGCACGATTATTTTCCGCGCCCCATTCGGCAGCGTTTCGAAGGGTCGCTGTCGCGGCATCCGCTCGCCCGGGAAATTGCCGCCACAATAATAACCAACACGATTATCAATCAGGCGGGCTGCGCTTTTCCGGCCGATCTTGCTCAGCGAACCGGCGCTCCTCTGGCGAGGGTGGTCGGCGCCTATTTGACTTTCGACCGCGTTCTGAATGCCGCCGAAATCCGTCGTCAGGTCTTTGCCCTGGATAATCGGATTGCGGCCGAACGCCAGTACGACATTCTGCTTGCCCTGGAAGACGCGTTGGCCGAGTTATGCCGTTGGCACGTCGAACACGATGCGGTCGCTGCGCCGGAAGCGCCCAATGTCGATGCATTGCGGGAGCAGGTCGCCGCTTACCAGAAGACCCTGGGGAGCATCCTCGCCGAGGAGGATTGGCGGCAATGCCGGCAGGTGGCCGGGGAGCTCGAGGCGGAAGGATTTGCCGCCCCGCTTGCCCAAACCATCGCTTCCCTGCCCCATCTGCACGATTTTTTGCCGATTGCCGAGCTGGTGGCCCGCACCGGACGGGATTTTCACTCGGTGGCGCAGACCTGGAACGAGGTGCGGCAGATTCTCGACCTGCGCCAGATCGAGCGGCGCATGCTGGAGGTCCAGTCCGGCAACACCTGGGATCGCATGGCACTGCAATCCCTGCAAAGGCGTTTCGCCGCCATTCTCTCCCAGCTGACCCTGTTCGTCTGGCAGGAAACCGAGGGCAATCCCGACACCTTCTTCTCCCGGCATCGACCGAAACTCAAATTCTACCGCAGTCTGCTGGTCAACCTGCGCAGCACCACTCCCGGCAATTATCACCCTTTCACCGTTCTCGCCGGCGCACTCGAAGAAATTTCTCTGTGAGGTCGAAAAACTTCTCTTCGCTGGTACAATGAAGCATCTTACGCGAGGAGAAACGACGATGACCTCTTTTCAGCAGAATCTGAGCCGGGACGAACAGGAACTGCTCGCTTATTTTCGCGGCTTGCCCCTGGATCAGCAAACCGATATTCTGGCCGCTGCCGAAACCAGCTACAATGCGTTCGAGCGGATGAAGGAGTTGACCTCGCGCGAGGTGGAAAGAGGCGGGGCGAGAGACGATTTCGAAAACCGTCGCTGGCAGTAAGCGATAAAATTTTTTTTGGGCCGATCCGCCCCTTTCCGGGGCGCATAAAATGAGACAGGCATGGCACAATAGATGTGTCATACCTGTCTCATTTTGACCTTTTTCCCGGCTAAACACACAAAAATAATTTGACAAATCCCGCCGCCCCTCCCTATAGTGACACCCGCCTGCAAAGCGTCGCAATTCTCCGGTTTTAGCCGGATTGAAAATTGTTTCTGCAATTTAAAAAGGAGATTGGGCAGATGAAAACATTTAAGGTTGCGGTTCTTCCCGGGGACGGCATCGGACCCGAGGTCATGACGGAAGCTTTGAAGGTGCTTGACGCTGTCGAGCAGCGCTATCAGGTGAAGTTCGAGAGGACCGCCGCCAATGTCGGCGGCGCCGGGATCGACAACGAGGGGAAGGCTCTGCCGCAGACCACGATCGACATCTGCCAGGCTGCCGATGCCATCCTTTTCGGCAGCGTCGGCGGTCCCAAATGGGAAAGCCTGCCTCCCGACGAACAGCCCGAGCGAGGCGCACTGCTGCCGCTGCGAAAAATCTTCGGTCTTTACGCCAATCTGCGGCCCGCGATCATCTTCCCGTCGCTGACCGGCGCTTCCTCGCTGAAGGAAGAAGTCATCGCCGGCGGCTTCAACGTGCTCGTTGTCCGGGAATTGACCGGAGGCATCTATTTTTCCCAGCCGAAGGGGATCGAGGGCGTCGGCCGCGAGCGGGTCGGTATCGATACCATGCGCTACAGCATTCCGGAAATCGAGCGCATCACCCACGTGGCTTTTCAGGCGGCGCGCAAGCGCGGTAAAAAGCTCTGCTCCATCGACAAGGCGAACGTTCTTTCCTCCTCCGTTCTCTGGCGCGAGATCGTCACCGGCATCGCCAAGGAGTATCCCGACGTCGCCCTGTCGCACATGTACGTCGATAACGCCGCCATGCAACTGGTGCGCTGGCCCAAGCAGTTCGACGTGCTCCTGTGCGAAAACATGTTCGGCGACATTCTCTCCGACGAGGCGGCGATGCTCACCGGCTCCCTGGGTATGCTGCCCTCGGCATCGCTGGCTGAAGGCTCTTTCGGCATGTACGAGCCCTCCGGCGGCAGCGCGCCGGACATCGCCGGCCAAGGCATCGCCAACCCGATCGCCCAGATTCTCTCGGCGGGGATGATGCTGCGTTATTCCTTCGGCATGATCGATGCGGCCGACGCCATCGACCATGCGGTGGCGAAAGTTCTCGACCAGGGATACCGCACTGGCGACATCCATCAGAAAAAAGCCGGCGAAAAGCTGGTCAACACCAAAGAAATGGGGGACGCAATCGTCGCGGCCCTGTAAATCGGCGGGGCAACCCTGCGGTTGCCCGGTTTGAATCAATCGGGCGGGCAAAAGGTCCGCCCCCACCCAACAGCGAAAAAGGAAGAACACACCCATGAAAGTCGGTCTCATCGGTTGGCGCGGCATGGTCGGCTCGGTCCTTCTGCAACGCATGCAGGAGGAAAACGATTTCGCGGGCATCGAGCCGGTCTTCTTTTCCACCTCCCAGGCCGGGGCGCCCGCTCCGATGAACTCCGGGACCCTGAAGAATGCCTCGGATTTGACCGAGTTGAAAAAACTCGATGTCATCCTCACCTGCCAGGGAGGGGATTACACCAGGTCGGTGCATCCCGAACTGCGCAAGGCCGGGTGGCAGGGGTACTGGATCGATGCGGCCAGCAGCCTGCGCATGGAAAAGGATGCCGTTATCATCCTTGATCCGGTCAACCGCAACGTCATTGATGCCGCCTTGAAAAACGGGCAGAAGGATTTTATCGGTGGCAACTGTACCGTCAGCCTGATGCTCATGGCCCTTGGCGGTCTGTTCCGCGCCGGTGTGGTGGAATGGCTCACCTCGATGACCTATCAGGCGGCCTCCGGCGCCGGCGCTCCCAATATGCGTGAACTGATTGGCCAGATGGGGGCGTTGCACGGCTCCGTCGCCGGTCTGCTCCGGGACCCGGCATCGGCCATCCTCGATATCGACCGGCAGGTGACCGAAAGCCTGCGCGGCGACGCCTTGCCCAAAAAAGAGTTCGGTTTTCCTCTGGCGGGGAGCGTTCTGCCCTGGATCGATCGCGAAGTGGAGGACGGGCAGAGTCGGGAGGAATGGAAGGGTTTCGTGGAAACCAACAAGATCCTCGGGGCGGCAACACCGATCCCGGTGGACGGCATCTGTGTGCGCGTCGGCGCCATGCGCTGCCACAGCCAGGCCCTGACCATTAAGCTCAATAAGGATCTGCCGATTGACCATATCGAGAATTTGCTCCGAAACGACAACGAATGGGTCAAGCTGGTCCCCAACACCAAAGCCGACTCCCTGGCGCACCTCACCCCGGCCGCCGTTTCCGGCACCTTGGCCGTACCTGTCGGCCGGGTGCGCAAAATGAAAATGGGGCCGCAATACCTCTCCGCCTTCACCTGCGGCGATCAACTTCTGTGGGGCGCGGCCGAGCCGCTGCGGCGCATGCTGCGCATTTTGCTGGAGCGCTGAACCGCGGGTTTCGAAAAAAGTCGATCACAGGGGCGCGGCCTGGCCGTGCCCCTGCGTTATTTCCAACGTAGAATTCCGTCGCAAAGACAAGATTAGTGCAAAAATGTCCTTTCTCGACGATCTAACCCTTGGCCGCTATCATGCCGCCGATTCCTTGTTGCATCGACTCGATCCTCGACTGAAGCTGATCGGCCTGCCGCTGCTGGTGATCGCTTCCTTCGCCGGCGCGCCGCCGCTACGCCTGCTGGTTTTGTTTTTCGTCGCGATCCTGTTTCTCGGCCTCGGCAAAATCCCCGTCAGGCTGGGTTGGCGAGGAATAAGAGCCTTGCGCTGGCTGCTCCTCTTCACTTTGCTAATGCATTTCTTCTTCACTCCCGGCCGCACCCTGTTCGGTCAGGCCTGGCTTTCCTGGGACGGCTTGCTGCACGGTCTGCAGGTCGATGCGCAATTGATCCTGGCGGTGACTTTTTCCTCCTTGCTCACCTTGACCACCGCGCCCCGGGAAATTGCCGCCGCTCTCTCCGCCCTGCTGATGCCACTGCGCCGATGGCTGCCGGTGCGCCAGGGCGTTCTGCTGTTTCTTCTGGTTCTGCAGTTCATCCCCATGCTGCGCGAGGAGGCCGCCGCCGCATGTTCGGCCGCTCGCCGGGCTGGTTGCGATCCCGACCGCGGTCCGTTGCCGGATCGGGTGCGGAATGTGGCGCAACTGCTGGCGCCGCTTCTGCTGCGTCTGACCGACCGTGCCGACGCTCTGGCCCGGGCCGCCGCGCGGGGCGAGGATGTGTGGGGGGAGGCGGACATGCCGGTCCTGCGCACCCGTCCGGGCGAAGGGCTCGTGATGGCCGGGGGCCTGATCGGCCTGGCTTTGATTTTCGGGATATTGTGATGCGGAAAATCAGGTTGACTGTTGAGTTCGACGGCACCGCCTACTCCGGCTGGCAGTTGCAGGCGAATGGTCTTTCGGTGCAGGAGGTTGCCGAGACCGCTCTTGCCCGGCTGACCGGCGAAACGATTCGGCTGGTGTCTTCCGGACGCACCGATGCCGGCGTGCATGCCCGCGGAATGACGGTTCATTTTCGCACCGCCCGCGACCTGCCGTTGCATGTATTTCGCGAGGGAATGAACCACCTGCTCCCCGCCGATGTGGCGGTGCGGGAAGCAGCCGAGGCGCCGGCCACCTTCCACGCCCGGCACAGCGCCTGGGGGAAATGGTATCGTTACACCATCTGCAACGCGCCAGCCCGCTCGCCGCTGGCGGCCCGGACCTCCTGGCACCTGCGGGCGCCTCTCGATCGACAGGCGATGGAAAAAGCGGCGCCGGCTTTTGTCGGACGCCACGATTTTTCCGCTTTTCGCGCCTCCGGTTGCAATGCGCGCGGCGCAATTCGGGAAATTTTTTCTTTTGCAATCAACCCCGAGGGGGAACTGCTGCACATCGATGTCAAAGGGGGAGGATTTCTCCGCCACATGGTGCGGATCATGGTCGGCACTTTGGTGGAGGTCGGTCAGGGGAAGCGTCTGTGGACCGACATCCCCCAGCTTTTATCGGCGGGAAAACGCGTCGATGCCGGCGTTACCGCTCCGCCGCAGGGGCTATGCCTGATGGAGGTCTGGTACGCTGCGCCCGCAGCGGAAGGCAGCGCCGGCCAAACGGCGACAGGAGTGGATTGAGGCTGATTTCATTCAAAAATCTTCTTGACATCGTAACCGCCTTCGGATAACTTCTCACCTTCTGTGAGCCCCGTAACTATCGCAGATCAAGTTTAGAGAGGATATTACATTTCATGAGTACGCAAGTCGCCTCACCTTCCGACATCAAGAAAAACTGGTATGTCATCGATCTCGATGGGCTGGTTCTCGGTCGCGCCGCGACCCAGATCGCCCATGTTTTGCGGGGCAAGCACAAGCCCATCTACTCCCCCAGCGTCGATGCCGGAGATTTTGTTATCGTCCTGAATGCCGAAAAGGTCAAGCTGACGGGTAACAAGTTGGCGGACAAGATGTATCATCATCACTCCGGTTTTCCTGGCGGCCTGAAGTCGGTCACCGCCGAGAAACTTCTTGAAAAGAAGCCGGAGCAGGTGATCCAGAAGGCCGTCAAAGGGATGTTGCCGAAAAACAAGCTCGGCCGGCAGATGTTTAAAAAACTCAAGGTTTACGCCGGATCCGATCATCCCCATGAAGCCCAGCAGCCCAAGCCGCTGACCTTTTAAGAAAGCAGGAGATTAAGATGGCCGAACAAAAGTTCTACGCAACCGGGAAAAGAAAAACGTCGGTGGCCCGGGTCTGGCTCAAGCCTGGAGTGGGGAACATCACCGTCAACAAACGCCCCATCGATGAGTACTTCGGGCGCGAAACCTCGAAAATGGTTATTCGCCAGCCCCTCGAATTGACCGAAAATATGGGTAAATTCGATATTTTTATCAATGTCGCCGGTGGCGGTCCTTCCGGTCAGGCCGGGGCGATCAAGCACGGGATCACCAAGGCTCTTCTTGAGGTCAACACCGAGTTTCGCGGAATGCTCAAGAAAGCGGGCTTCATTACCCGTGACAGCCGCATCAAAGAACGCAAGAAATACGGCAAGGCTGCGGCCCGCCGGAGCTTCCAGTTCTCCAAGCGTTAATCGGTTGCCGATCGAATCGGCATGGAAATACGGCAAGGAAAAAGGGAAACCCTCGGGTTTCCCTTTTTTGCTTCTCGGGAGGTAAAAGCATGGTCAAGGTTGCCGTCGTCGGCGCCAGCGGTTATACCGGGGTGGAACTCTTGCGCCTGTTGGCCGGTCATCCGCAGGTGGAAATCACCTGCGTTACCGCCCGGCAGCACGCCGGGCAGCATATCACTGCTATTTTTCCATCCCTGCTGAATCGGCTCGATCTGGTCTGTGAAGCGGCGGACGCCAAGGCGATCGCCGATCGCGCCGAAATTGTGTTCACCGCTCTTCCGCATCAGACGGCGATGGAGATCATTCCCGATCTGCTGCAGGCGGGGCGGCGAGTGATCGATCTTTCCGCCGATTACCGGCTGCGCAGCGCCGAGGTTTACGCCACCTGGTACGGCACGCACGGCAGTCCGCAGTTGCTCGCCGAAGCCGCCTACGGCCTGCCGGAAATCTACCGGGAGCGCATTCGGGGGTGCCGGTTGGTCGCCAATCCAGGCTGTTATCCGACCAGCGTCGCCCTGGCTTTGGCGCCTCTGCTGAAAAAGGGCCTGATCGATCCGGCCACCCTGGTCATCGACAGCAAATCCGGAACCAGCGGCGCCGGGCGCTCGGCCAGCCTGGGCAGCATGTTCTGCGAAGTCAACGAGGGATTCAAGGCCTATGGCGTCGCCAGCCACCGGCACACCCCGGAGATCGAACAGACCCTCGGCGATCTGGCCGGCGCGCCGGTGACGATCAGCTTCACCCCGCATTTGCTGCCGGTCAACCGAGGTATTCTCTCCACCTGCTACGCCAATATGAAAGAGCAGCTGGAAACCGCCGAGTTGAATGGCCTCTTTCGCGATTTCTATGGCCAGGAGCCGTTCGTTCGCGTCCACCCGGTCGGCAGCTTGCCCAACGTCGCCCAGGTGAGAGGGAGCAACTTCTGCGACCTGGGCGTTGTCGGAGATCCCCGCACCGGACGGGTGATCGTTATTGCCGCCATCGATAATCTGGTCAAGGGCGCGGCCGGCCAGGCGGTGCAAAACCTCAACATTTTACTGGACCTGCCGGAAAGCACCGGTCTGGAGGCTCTGCCCTTATTCCCGTGAAAACTTCCCGCGCATTTCTTCCCACCTGCCGTCCGGAAATGGCGGCGCGGGGTTGGGCGGAACTGGATGTTCTTTTCGTCTCCGGAGACGCCTATATCGATCATCCCGCTTTCGGCGTCCCTCTGCTCGCCCGGTTGCTGGAGGCCGAAGGCTATCGGGTCGGAATTCTCGCCCAGCCCGACTGGCGCCATCCGGACGCATTGAGGGGCATGGGACGCCCGCGCCTTTTTGCCGCCATTTCGTCGGGGGCCATGGACTCCATGGTCAATCACTATACGGCGGCGCGCAAAATTCGCCGCAACGACGCCTACACCCCCGGCGGCAAAGCCGGCGCCCGCCCCAATCGCGCGGTTATCGCCTATACGGCGGCGGTCAAGGGCGCCTTCAAAGGTCTGCCGGTGGTCATCGGCGGCATCGAGGCGAGTCTGCGCCGGTTGGCGCATTACGACTACTGGGACGATGCCGTTCGCCGCTCGATTCTGGTCGACAGCAAGGCGGACCTTCTCGTGTTCGGCATGGGGGAGGCGCCGCTGCTGGAAATCGCCCGGCGCGCCGCCGCCGGCGAATCTGTTGCCACACTGCGCGACATTCGCGGCACCGCCTATCTGGCGCCGCCGCCGGAACCCGCCGTCCGCCTTCCTTCTTTCGAAGAGGTGGCAACCGATCAGGAGGCCTTCGGCGCCGCTTTTCGTCTGGCCGCCGCCGAGGCCGATCCTTTTTGCGGCAAAACTCTTGCCCAGCAACATGGCAATCGACATGTGGTGGTGAATCCGCCGGCGTTGCCGCTGCCGGAAGAGGGCCTGGACCGGCTGTACGCTCTGCCCTTCACCCGTCTGCCCCACCCCGGCTACCGGGAGCCGGTGCCCGCCTTCGAACAAATCCGTTTTTCCGTAACCACCCACCGTGGATGTTTCGGCGGCTGCGCCTTTTGCGCCATTACCCAGCATCAAGGCAAGTACATCCAATCGCGATCCGAAGACAGCATCGTGGCCGAGATAGACCGCATGGCGGCGCGGCCGGGGTTCCGCGGAACCATCACCGATGTCGGCGGTCCGACCGCCAACATGTACGGACTTTCCTGCGGTCGGCCGCAGCCGGCCGGCAATCCCTGCCGCCGGGGCAGTTGCCTGCATCCCCGTTCCTGTCCGCATCTGCGGACCGACAATGCCCGCGCCGTTCGCCTGCTGGAACATATTCGTCGGCGGCCGGGAGTGCGCCACGTTTTCGTCGCCTCCGGCATCCGTTACGATCTTCTCGACCAGCAACCGGAATATTTCGCAACCCTTCTTAAACACCATGTCGGCGGTTTGCTCAAGGTGGCGCCGGAGGCGATCGGCGAACGGGCAACGAAAATCATGCGCAAGCCCGATGCTCCGGTCTTTGCCGCCTTCCTTGAGTGGTTTCGGGCGCAAAGCCGGCTGCTTGAGCGACGCCAGGCGGTAGTCCCCTATCTGATGGCCGCCCACCCCGGAACCACTCTCGACGACATGGTCGAGACCGCTTTATTTCTTCATCGGCATCGGTTGCGGGTGGAACAGGTGCAGGAGTTCACTCCCACACCCGGCACGCTGGCCACCTGCATCTATTTCACCGGACACGATCCGTTAACCGGTGAGCCGGTCCACGTTCCCCGCTCCGCGCAGGAACGACGGCTGCAAAAAGCGCTTTTGCTCTGGCATCTGCCGGAAAATCGGCGGGAGGTTCTGCAGGCCTTGCGGACTTGCGGAAGGATGGAGGAGGGGAAAGTGCTTCTTGGGCCGGGATCGGAAAAGACGGGTCGGACAGAACAAAAAAAATAAGTTCGGAACGGATCCTTACCCCGCCAGTCTTTCCCCCTCTTCCGCAGCGAAATTTCGATAAATCGCCAGAAAAGCTGCGACGACAGTCGGGTCGAATGAAATGACCGATTTGGCAATCTCGGCCGCCAGTTTCGGAGCGTCAATGGGGCTGCTTTTCGACGACGTCCTTCTCTTGACAGGGGGGAAGCCATGTTCTAAGATGCGCTGCCTTTCAGCAAACCCCATGCGGTCTGCAATAAATCTGCCAGTGGCATTTGGGGCTGAATGTGGGAGCAGATGGAGCTTTTGACGACACTACTCGGTTTGGTTCTGGTCATCGAGGGGATCCCCTGGTTCCTTCCCCGAAAAAAGTCAAGAATCTACTCCGGCATATCGTGGTCATTCCTGATCTCACCCTTCGCCTGTCGGGGTTGGCAGCCATGCTTTGCGGCTTGCTCACGATTTACCTGGTGCGCCGCTAAGGGGGCGAAGATAATTGACTTTATCTTATAATTGTGATCCACTTGCAAGCTCTTTTCGCGGCTCGGCGGAACCGTCCGGTGTGACGCGCCTGAGCAATTATTCCTTCGATCTGCCCCCGGAGCAGATAGCCCAGTTCCCCGCCCCTGCTCGTGAAGACTCCCGGCTCATGGTTCTGCGGCGTCGGTCGCGTTCGGTGGAGAGGCGAAATTTTCCCGAAATTGCCAGTTGTTTCACGTCCGGCGATTTGCTGGTGATCAACGATACACGGGTTATTCCCGCTCGTTTGCAGGGGCAGAAGGAGTCGGGCGGAAAAATCGAGATTTTTCTCGTCCGCCGGCATCCCGGCGAAGAAGAGGTCTGGACCTGCCTCACCCGTTGTTCCAAACCGGCGCGGGTCGGTTGCCGACTGCTTCTCGGCGAAATCGAGGGGACAGTTCTGGCAGAGGAGGAGCCTTCCTACCGGGTCGTTCGCTTCCGTTGCGCTGGCGATTTTCGTCAGGCGCTTGAGCGCACCGGGCATATTCCGCTGCCGCCCTACATTCGAAGAACGGACGAACCCCTCGACCGTGAGCGATACCAGACCGTTTTCGCTCGGCAGCCGGGGGCGGTGGCGGCGCCGACGGCGGGTCTTCACTTCACCGAAGCCTTGCTTGACGCTTTGCGGGCGGCGGGTGTGAACATCCTCCCCCTGACATTGCACGTTGGTCTGGGCACTTTTCTGCCCGTGCGGGTCGATGACGTGCGGCAGCATCGAATGCATGCCGAGGTCTTCGATATCCCGCTGGAGACCGCCGCCGCCGTCAACCGGGCCAAAGAGCAGGGACGACGGGTTTTTGCCCTCGGCACGACGGTGGCGCGCACCCTGGAGTATGCGGTTGCTGCGGATGGACGTGTGGTCGCCGGTGGCGGCACAACCGATCTTTTCATCTATCCGGGTTTCGAATTTCGGGTGATCGATGCCCTGATCACCAATTTTCATCTTCCCTGTTCGACCTTGCTCATGCTGGTGGCGGCGTTTGCCGGGCGGGATTTCGTGCTGGATGCTTATCGGCAGGCGGTTCAGGAAAATTTTCGATTTTTCAGCTACGGCGACTGCATGCTGGTTCTCTAATGCTGCATGGGAAAGAAGCTCGGCAGCGGATCGCAGATAGAAATCGATGGCTTTCAACTTTGCTCTTTTAAATAAGGACAGCCGGTCGCAGGCCCGGCGCGGCAGGATCGTTTGTCGCCGGGGGACCATCGAAACGCCGGTCTTCATGCCTGTCGGCACCCAGGGCACGGTAAAGGCGATGCTGCCCGAAACCTTGCGGGAAGTCGGCACCCAAATCCTGTTGGCCAACACCTATCACCTCTACCTGCGGCCCGGTCACGAACTGGTCCGGCAGTTTGGCGGGCTGCACCGTTTCATGCACTGGGACGGACCCATCCTCACCGATTCGGGCGGTTTTCAGGTTTTCAGCCTGGGCGACCGGCGGAAGATCAGTGAAGAAGGGGTGGAATTCAGCTCCCACCTGGACGGTTCGCGGCATCTGCTGACTCCGGAGTCGTCGATCGCGGTGCAGGAGGCGTTGGGCGCCGATATCATCATGGCCTTTGATGAGTGCATCCCCTATCCCGCCAGCCGGGATTATGTCGTGGCATCCACCGCGCGTTCCGGTCGCTGGGCAGAGCGTTGCCGGAAGACCCGGCGACAGGACGATGGCGCGGCGTTGTTCGGCATCGTCCAGGGGGGAATGCATCCGGATCTGCGGGCCGCCAGTGCCGCCGAGTTGCTGAATATCGGTTTCGAAGGCTACGCCCTGGGGGGGCTTTCCGTGGGAGAGGACGCCGAGCTGATGTACCGGATGATGGAAGCCACCCTGCCGCTTTTGCCGGCCGATAGTCCGCGCTACGTCATGGGGGTGGGCACGCCGGAAAATCTGATCGAGGGCATCTGGCGCGGGGTGGACATGTTCGATTGCGTTATGCCCACGCGCAATGCCCGCAACGGTGTGCTTTTCACCAGCTTCGGCCGACTCAGCATCAAGCAGGCGCGCTACATCGACGATCCGCAGCCCATCGATCCGGAGTGCGGCTGTTATGTCTGCCGCCATTACAGTCGGGCCTATCTGCGGCATCTTTATCAGAGTCAGGAGATTCTCGCCTCGATGCTCAATACGCAGCACAACCTGCATTACTATCTGCAGCTGATGGCCGAGGCGCGCGATGCCATCGCGGCCGGCGACTTTGCGCGCTTTCGAGAAAATTTCTACAGTAAGCGCCACCAGGGCGCTGTTTCAGAACTACTGGAGCACTGACGGACACAACCCCCGCATTTCGTTCGCAATGTTTTTTTCACCAAGGAGATCATTATGAATTTATTCGGCATTTCCGAAGCTTTCGCCATGGCCGGCAGCCCCGCCGGTGGACAGGAGCGTCCCGGGTACGAAGGGATCATCATGCTGGTGATCATGTTCGCCATCTTCTACTTTTTGCTGATTCGTCCGCAGCAGAAGAGAGCCAAACAGCATCGCGAATTGATCGACAGCCTTAAAATCGGCGACCAGGTGGTGACTGCCGGCGGCCTGCATGGAAAAATCGCGGCCCTGCAAGATTCGATCGTCCTGATCGAAATCGCCACGGGGGTCAAGGTGAAGGTCAATCGTTCTTCGGTGGTCGGCACCAAGCAAGAAGCCTGATCGTTGGCTGGTTGGTTCGGCTGAAGGCATTTTCCAGGCCGTCCGGGTTTAACCCCGAAAGGAGTTCACTCAGCTATGTCCAAAAGTATCCGATGGCGAGGGCTGCTGGTCCTGTCTCTTCTGGCCTTCGCACTGGTTTCCCTTGCCCCCACCTTTTTCCCGCAAAGTATTCCCGCCTGGTGGAGCAAGACTTTCGATCCCATTCATCTCGGCCTCGACCTGCAGGGTGGGATGCACCTGGTGCTCGGAGTCGATGTGGAAAAAGCGGTGGAGAGCCGGGTTGATTCCATCGTCGATCAAATGGAAAACCTCCTGCGCGAAAAAGATATTGTTTTCAAGCGGATCAGCCGTTCCGGCGCCAACGATCTGGCGATTACCGTTTATGATCAGCAAGCCGCGACCAGGGTCGATGCGTTGATGCGGGAGAACTTTCCTTCTCTGGTTGCGGCCCAAACCAGTGAGGAAGGTAATTTCCTGGCCAAGCGGTATCGGCTGAGCGAAAGCGAGGCCGAGGCGACCAGGGATTATGCGGTGCGCCAGGCGCTGGAGACGATGCGCAACCGGATCGATCAATTCGGGGTCAGCGAACCGACGCTGCAGCGCCAGAGCGATAACCGGATTCTGGTTCAGCTCCCCGGGATCAAGGATCCGCAGCGGGCCATAGATTTGCTGGGAAAAACCGCCCGGCTGGAGTTCAAGATGGTGGCGGATGTGGATCCCCAGGAGGCTTTGCGGGGAACCCAACCGGTCGATACCCAGGTTCTGTACGAGCGTCGGATCGACCCGCGCACCGGCGCCATTAGCGAAAACCCGATTGTCGTTCAGGAAAAAACCATCCTTACCGGCGATCAACTGGCCGATGCGCAGGTGCGGATCGACACCCGGTTCAACGAGCCTTATGTGGCGATCGATTTCAACGCCATCGGCGCGAAGCGCTTTGACCAGATCACCGCCGCCAACGTCGGCAAGCGCATGGCCATTGTTCTGGATGACACCGTCTACTCGGCGCCGGTCATACGCGAGCGCATCTCCGGCGGCAGCGCACAGATTTCTGGCTCCTTCACCGAGCAGGAAGCGACCGATCTGGCCATCGTTCTGCGCGCCGGTTCCCTGCCGGCGCCGGTCAACATTCTCGAAGACCGCACCGTAGGACCTTCCCTCGGGCGCGATTCCATTCAGCAGGGCATCCTGTCGGTCATGATCGGCGGCCTTCTCGTGGTTCTGGCCATGGGGATTTACTATCGGCTTTCCGGACTGGTGGCCAATGTCGCCCTGGTGCTCAACCTGATTTTTATCCTCGCCTTGCTGTCGCTGTTCAAGGCGAGTCTGACCCTGCCCGGCATCGGCGGCATCGTCCTGACTCTCGGCATGGCCGTGGATGCCAACGTTCTTATTTTTGAACGGATTCGGGAGGAACTCCACCTTGGCAAAACTGCCCGGGCGGCTCTCGACGCCGGTTTCAGCAAGGCTTTTCTCACCATTGTCGACGCCAATGTCACCACCCTCATCGCCGCCCTGGTCCTTTTCCAGTTTGGCACCGGGCCGGTGAAAGGTTTTGCGGTCACCCTGTCGGTAGGGATCATCGCCTCGCTGTTCACCGCCATTTTCGTCTCCAGGACGATCTTCGACTTCTTCCTGGACCGTCGTCCCGTAAAACGACTGAGTATATGAGGAGACGCGAATGCAATTCATCAGACCAGATATAAATCTCGATTTCGTCGGCAAGCGCAAGATTACACTGCTCCTCTCCCTGGTGCTGATCGTTGTCGGCATGGCCTTCCTGCTCGTCCGTGGACCCAATTACGGCATCGACTTCGCCGGCGGGACACTGATTCAGATCCAGTTTACCGAAGCGACCACTGCCGCTGAAATCAAAGACGCGCTGGAGCCGCTGGCGTTGGCCAATATCGTCGTACAGCAGTTCGGCGATGCGCCGCGGGAGTTTCTGCTTCGCGCCCAAGAGGCGAGTTTGGGCCTCCAGGGGATGTCGCAGAAGGTTCAAGCGGCTCTGGAAACAGCCTACGGGGAAGGAAAAGTCGAGATCCGCCGTAGCGAAATGGTCGGACCGCAGGCCGGCAAAGATTTGCGGCAGAAGGGCCTGCTTGCCGTAATTTATGCCATGATCGGCATTCTGATCTACGTTACCTGGCGCTTCGAATTTCGCTTCGCCGTCGGTTCGATCATCGCCATCCTGCACGACGTGCTGATTACGCTCGGCGCTTTTGCGCTAACCAACAGGGAAATCGATCTGCCGATTATTGCCGCATTTCTGGCGATCATCGGATATTCTCTGAACGACACCATCATCATTTATGACCGGATTCGCGAGAATTTGGGGAAGATGTCCCAGCACAGTTTCTCCGCCATAGTCAATCGCAGTATCAATGAAACCCTTTCCCGCACCATTCTTACTTCGGGAACGACATTGCTGGTCGTATTCGCCCTGTTCATTTTCGGCGGCGGGGTCATCCACAATTTCGCTTTCGCCCTGCTGGTCGGCATTGTCGTCGGCACCTACAGCTCGATTTTCATCGCCAGTCCGGTGCTGCTCTTCTGGGAGACGCATAAAAGCAAGAAGGAAACTGTTCCGACAAAAGGAGTTACCTCATGAAAAAAGAATCGGTGCTCCTGATTGCCGTCGCCTTGGTCATTGGGCTTTTGCTCGGCATTCTGATCAGTAAAGGTGGTCGGGGCAAGGGCGGGGCGCTAACTGCCCAGGCGCCCGCCCAAGCGCCGGCCGTCAATTACCAGGAGAAAATCCGCCTTCTTGAGGGCCTGGTGGCCAAGGACCCCGCAAACAGAAGCGCCTGGGTGCAGTTGGGGCACACCTATTTCGATTCGCAACAAGCGGCCAAAGCTGTGGAAGCTTATGATAAGGCGCTGGCGCTTGATCCCAACGATCCCGACGTTCTCACCGATCAGGGCGTTATGTACCGTCAACTCGGCTGGTTCGACCGGGCGGTGGATAACTTCGAAAAGGCCAATCGTATCAATCCCTCGCACATGCAGAGCCTGTTCAATCTCGGCGTGGTATATCGCTATGATCTGAACGATTATCCCCGCGCCATCGAGGCGTGGGAGCGCTTTCTGCAACTGAATCCGAGCGGCCCCGGCGCGGAACAGATCCGCGGCGAGATGGAATTTCTTCGCACCCATCCACAAGTTCCCGGCGGCCCGGGGGCTTCTGGCCCCACAGGCAAATAAAGGCCATCAGCCCCGGACCGCCCTTGTGGTTCGGGGTTTTTTTATGCGCATGAAATGCGCCGCTCATCCAATCGTTGTCGTGTCGCTCTACTTCACTTGTAGGTTTCAGACCCGTTCCCTCCTTACCAATTTGGTGCAGGGCGGGGGAACAGCGCAGGGGGTAAAATGATATCTGTATGCCGCCGGCGGTGGCTGTTGCGGGGTGAAGAGGGGAGCCTTGACCATTTATCCCGCCTCTGCGCCGATCTCGGTTTATCCAACCTGGCCGGCCGTGCTTTGCTGTTGCGGGGCATTTCCTCGGTGGAGGAGGGGCGCGAATTTATCTCTGGTCGCTTGGCGGCGCTCCCCGATCCGTTTCTCATGCCGGGGATTGAGGCGGCAACGGTGCGCCTGGCGAGCGCAATTGCCCAGGGTGAGGCGATTTCGGTGCATGGCGATTACGACGTGGACGGCATCACCGGCGCCACCCTGCTGACGGAGGTTCTGCGCGCCTTCGGCGCCCGGGTCGATTATCATATTCCTCTGCGCCTGCGGGATGGCTACGGTTTGTCCGCCGTGGCGTTGCGTTCGGCGGCCGCCGCTGGCGCCCGGGTCGTCGTCTCCGTCGATTGCGGGGTTTCCGCCGCCGCCGAAGCGCAACTCGCCACCGAGCTCGGCATCGATTTGATTATCACCGACCATCATCAACCCCCCGCCCACCTGCCTCCGGCCACCGCCATCGTGCATCCGGCCCTGCCCGGAAGTGCTTTCCCCTTTGCCGAACTGGCGGGAGTCGGGGTGGCTTTCTTCCTTCTTGTCGCCTTGCGCAAAACGCTGCGGGAGAGCGGCGCGTTCACCTGCCGCCCCGAGCCCGACCTGCGTCGCTGGCTCGATCTGGTCGCCTTGGGCACCATCGCCGATGTGGTCCCTTTGAAAGGGGTGAACCGGCTGCTGACCCGCGCCGGACTGGCGGTGCTCGCCGGCGGCGAGCGTCCGGGAATTGCGGCATTGAAAGAGGTTGCCGCAGTGCGGGAGGTCACTTGCGGAGTTGTCGGTTTCCGTCTCGCACCGCGTTTGAACGCCGTCGGCAGGCTGGAGGATGCCGCTCTTGGCGTCGACCTTCTGTTGACCCGGGAACAGGAGAGGGCAAAAGCGATCGCCGAACAGCTCGACGGTTTCAACCAGGAGCGGCAGCGGATTGAAAAGGAGACATTGAGTCAGGCGATAGAGCGCCTGGAGGCCGGGGAAGGGGGGGCGCGAACCATCGTTCTGGCCGATTCCCGCTGGCATTCCGGGGTGATCGGGATCGTTGCCAGCCGACTGGTGGAGCGCTACCATCGACCGGCGGTGCTGATTGCCCTGGCGGACGGGTTGGGCAAGGGTTCGGCGCGGGCCATCGCCGGATTTCACCTTTATCGGGCGCTTCAGAGCTGCGCCGCGCATCTGAAAGGCTTTGGCGGCCACGCCTGCGCCGCCGGGCTGACCATCGATGAAGAGAATGTGTCGGCTTTCGCCACCGCCTTTGAACAAGTGGCCCGGGAAGTTCTGACCGAAGAGGATCTGTTGCCGCGCATTCTGCACGACGGCGAAATCCTGTTCGAGGAGATCACCGAAGCGAAGGTGCGGGAACTTGTTGTGCTGGCGCCTTTCGGCGCCGGGAATCCGGAGCCGGCTTATGTCGCCCTCGGGGTGAAGATCAGCCAAATCAAAACGGTCGGGCAGAACCACCTTCGCTTTGTTGCCCGGCAGGACGGTTACAGCTTTCCGTGCATCGCCTTCGGCATGGCGGAGCGGATGACGGAACTGCAGGGGGATATCGATCTTCTTTTTACCCCTGGGATCAACGAGTGGCGCGACAGATCCTCGGTACAGTTGCGCATCCGGGACTGGCGGCGCAGCGCCGATGCCGTGGACATCGGCGCGCCCGCGCCACCTTTTGCGTCTTCCGGGGCTATGCCGGCGGGAGCTTGACGGCCTGCGCCAGCCGCTCCCAGGCCGGCAAGCTGCGGCGGATTGTCGCCATGTCGATGCAGTAGGCGATGCGGAAAAAACCGGGGGCGCCGAAACCGGCCCCGGGGACGAGGAGAATATTGTGTTGCTGCGCCTGCCGGACAAAGGCGATATCGTCCGCCAGCGGCGACTGCGGGAAGAGATAGAAGCCGCCTCCCGGCTTCACCATGCGAAAACCAAGTTTGCCGAGATGATCGTACAGGAGATCCCGCTTTTCCTGGTATTCGCCGATATCCACACTCTCCCGCTGCAAACCGGTTATCAGACGCTGCATCAGCGCCGGAGCGTTGACGAAACCGAGCACCCGGTTACAGAAAACCGCCCCTTCCATGAATAGATCTACGTCCTCCATCGCAGGATTTGCCGCCAGATAACCGATGCGTTCGCCGGGCAATGCCAGATCCTTCGAATGGGACGTGGCGATAATCGCGTTGCGGACCGAGGCAAAAATGGCCGGCGCCCTCTGCCCGTCAAAGGCCAGGCGGGCGTACGGTTCGTCGGAAATGACATAGATCCGCCGTCCCAGTTCACGCTCTTTGCGCTCCAGCATTTCCCCGAGGGAGCGCAGGGCTTCCTCCGGATAGATGACTCCCGTCGGATTGTTCGGTGAGTTGACGATAAGCGCCCGGGTTTGCGGACCGATCGCCTGCTCGATGGCGGGAACATCGATTTGAAAGGTTTCCCGGTCGGTCCACACCTCGCGGCTGACCCCGCCATGGTTGTCGATGTAAAACTTGTATTCGACGAAATAGGGGGCGAGGATGATCACCTCATCCCCGGGGTTGAGGATCGTCTTCAGGGCAACGTTGATCGCTCCGCCGGCGCCGCAGGTCATCAGGACATGCCTGGCCGCAACCGGTCGACCGGAGCGCTCGGCGATGATTGCCGCGATCGCCGCCCGCGTCTCTTCGTAGCCGGCGTTGCTCATGTACCGGTGCATGCCGGCAACCGGCGCATCGGCCAGGCGACGCAACTCCCGCCGAAAAGCTTCCGGCGGCTCCACCGAGGGGTTGCCGAGGGTGAAGTCGAAGACGTTCTCCGCGCCATGCAACTGCCGCAGTTTGGCCCCCTCTTCGAACATCTTGCGGATCCACGAGGAACCCTGAATGCTGCTTTTAACCTTTTCCGCTATCGCCATTTCCGAACTCCTTTGCAGATTAATGGCGTGCAGTTTAACGAGGAAATGGTGGAAAGGCAATTTGGATTTTGCCCCGCCCGGCTGTGCAATAGATCATTTGGGTCGTCTTGCTTTTTACCCCCGGATGGGCTACATTTCCGGCTCCCAACGGGCAAAGGATGAGCCGGATGCGTAAAAAAGATCTTGGCGAACTGCGGCAGCGGATCGACAGTCTGGACGACCAGATTCTCGACCTGCTGAACCAGCGGGCGCAGGTGGTTATCGAGGTTGGACGGGCCAAGTCCGGACACAACCAGGACTTCTATGTTCCCAGCCGGGAGCAGGCGATTTACGAACGATTGACGGCCAGCAATCCCGGACCGTTTCCCACCGAGGCCATCCGCCGGGTTTTCCGCGAGATTATCTCCGCTTCCCTGGCCCTGGAACAGCCGATGAAGGTGGCTTTCCTCGGACCGCAGGGGACCTTCACCCACGTTGCCGCCATGCAACAGTTCGGCTTCTCCGCCCAACTGGTGCCGCAGAAGAGCATTCCCGCGATTTTCGACGAGGTCAGGCGCGGGCGCGTCCATTACGGGGTCGTTCCGGTGGAGAATTCCACCGAGGGCGTCGTTTCGCATACGCTCGACATGTTCATGGAATCCGAACTCCAGATCAGTGCCGAGGTTCTGCTGCAAATCTCTCATTTTCTCCTTTCCCGCAGCGGGCAGCTGACGGAAGTGAAGAAAATCCTCTCCCATCCCCAGCCGCTGGCCCAGTGTCGCAAGTGGCTGGAGGAAAACGTTCCCGACATTCCCTTGATCGATGTCGGCAGCACCGCCCTGGCGGCGCAGATGGCCGCCGAGGACGAGACCGCCGCCGCCATTGCCAGCGAGATGGCGGCCTCCCTTTATGGGCTGCGGACGGTCAAGGAGAAAATCGAGGACAACACCAGCAACTTCACCCGCTTTCTGGTTATCGGCAGCCGTTCTCCGGCACGCAGCGGGCGTGACAAGACCTCGGTGATGTTCAGCGTCCGCGACGAACCGGGCATTCTTTACCGGATGCTGGAACCGTTCAGCCAGCGCGGTGTCAATCTATCCAAAATCGAAAGCCGGCCGATGAAGACGAAAGTCTGGGAATACATCTTTTTCCTTGACATGGAAGGGCATGTCGAAGAAACCAATGTCCGCGAAGCCATCGACGAGTTGAAAACCTATTGCCAGTTCCTCAAGGTGCTGGGTTCATATCCGAAAGCCAGAATTTGAAGAGTGCTACGCTTCCCCCCGGCAAAATCGACGTAATGGGCGCAGATAAGATGCATTCGGCCGAGCTTTATATCCCGCGCCTGGCAGTGGTTGGCGTCGGCCTCATCGGCGGCTCTCTGGCGCTGGCTCTGAAAGCCGCCGGGGTGGTGGGCGAGGTCGTCGGCATCGGCCGGGGACGGGACAATCTGGAAAAGGCCTTGGCGCTCGGGGTGGTCGATCGCATCGCCACCGATCCGGTGGCAGGTTGCCAGGGCGCCGACGTCGTTTTTCTCGCCACGCCGGTTCGCACTCTGGGAGCTATCGCCGCCGCCATCATGCCGCATTTGAAACCCGGGGCGATATTGACCGATGGCGGCAGCGTCAAAGGGGACGTGGTGCGCGGCATTGAGCCGCTGTTGTCTCCCGGCATTCATTTTGTCCCCGGGCATCCGATCGCCGGAACGGAAAAAAGCGGCGCCGAGGCCGCTTTCCCCACCTTGTATCGGGATCGACGATGCATTCTCACCCCCACCGCGCGCACCGATGCGCAAGCCTTGGATTTGGTGCGGCGGATGTGGCGGACGGCCGGCAGCGAGGTGGTGGTCATGGCAGTGGAGAAACACGACCGTATTCTGGCGGCGATCAGCCATCTGCCGCATATGGTCGCCTATTCACTGGTCAATGCCGTCGGCTCCTATGACCGCTACGAGGAGAATATTCTCGAATATTCGGCCGGGGGTTTTCGCGATTTCACCCGTATCGCTTCTTCCGATCCCACCATGTGGCGAGACATCGCCGCCAGCAATCGCGAAGCTCTGCTGGAGATGATGGAACGCTTCGAAGTTTTCTTCGCTGAACTGAAAGAAGACGTCCGGCGAGGCGATGGCGAGCGTCTGTTCGAGTTTTTCCTGCGCTCGAAAAAGAGCCGCGACGCCATTTTGTAGGAGCTGGCCCTGGGCCCGCCCCTGGTGGGCGATTCATGACCATAAGGAACAACCATGTCCGAAACACGTACCGTCCACCCCGCCCGCGGCCTGCGCGGCGAAATTTCAATTCCCGGCGACAAATCGATTTCCCATCGTTCGATCATGCTCGGCGCCCTGGCCGAGGGAACCACCATGGTGCACGGTTTCCTGCACGGGGAGGATAACCACGCCACCCTGCGGGCGTTTCGCGCCATGGGGATAACCGTTGAAGAGCTTGCCGGCGGTGTGCTGAAGATCCATGGCAAGGGATTGGATGGGCTCCACGAGCCGGGGGATGTGCTCGACTGCGGCAACTCGGGAACGACGATTCGTCTGATGACCGGTCTGCTTGCCGGCCAGAAATTTTTCTCCGTCCTCACCGGCGATCAGTACCTGCGCAAGCGGCCGATGAAGCGGGTGGTTGCCCCGCTGACGACGATGGGCGCGCGCATCTGGGGACGCCGTGGCGACGATCTTGCGCCGCTGGCGATACAGGGGGGCGGGCTGCGGCCAACCAGCTACGAGTCACTGATCGCCAGCGCTCAGGTGAAATCGGCCATTTTGCTGGCCGGCCTGTATGCAGAGGGCCGGACCGAGGTGCGCGAACCGCACCTCTCCCGCGATCACAGCGAACGCATGCTGAGGTATTTCGGCGCCGACGTACGTCCCTTCGCGGGGGGCGTTGCGCTTCAGGGACGGCCCCGGTTGGAGGGGCGGGAAGTCTTCGTCCCCGGCGATATCTCCTCCGCCGCCTTCTTTCTTGTCGCCGCTTTGATCACCCCGGGCGCCGAACTTCTGGTGCGCAATGTCGGGGTGAATCCCACCCGCAGCGGGATTATCGATATCCTGCAGGAGATGGGCGGCTTTATCGAACTGAAGAATCAGCGGGAATTGGCCGGGGAGCCGGTGGCCGATATCCTGGTAAAAAGCAGCACGCTCAAAGGGATCGAGATCGGCGGTTCCGTCGTGCCCCGGGCCATTGACGAGTTTCCGGTGGTGGCGGTCGCCGCCGCCCGCGCCGAAGGGCGTACGGTGATTCGCGACGCCCGCGAACTGCGGGTCAAAGAAACCGACCGCATCGAGACCATTACCGCCGGTCTCGCCACGCTCGGGGCGCGGGTCGAACCGCAGGCGGACGGCATGATCATCACCGGTGTCGAACAACTCGGCGGCGGCAAGGTTTCCTCTTCCGGCGATCACCGCATCGCCATGAGTCTGGCCGTCGCGGCCCTGGGCGCGGCCGCCGCTGTGACCATCGATGATACCGCCTGTACGGCCACGTCCTTCCCCGGCTTTTGGGAATTGCTGGAACACGTGCGCAGCGGAGTCGGGGCGGCATGAGCAGAGAGCTGATTATCGCCATCGACGGACCTTCGGGAGCCGGCAAGAGCACGCTGAGCAAACTGCTGGCGCAGCGACTCGGCTATCTGAATATCGACACCGGCGCCATGTACCGCACGGTGGCCCTGGCGGCGCAACGCGCCGGAATCGATCCGGCCGATCCGGCCGCCCTGGAGCGGCTTTGCCGGGAGATGGACATTTCTTTTTTGCAGGGGGCGCACGGGGAGCGAGTCCTGCTGAACGGTGAAGATGTCTCCGCCGCTATCCGCACACCGGAAATCAGCCTGCTGACTTCGCGCATTTCGGCCTGCGCCGTGGTCCGGCAAAACATGGTCGAGCGGCAGCGACAGATGGGCGAGCATGGGGGGGTGGTGCTCGAAGGGCGGGATATCGGTACAGTGGTTTTTCCCCAGGCCGATATCAAATTTTTTCTCCTCGCCAGCGCCGACGAGCGGGGCGCGCGGCGATATCGGGAGCTGCGGGGAAAAGGCCTGCAAGTGAACCTGGCGCAGACCATCGCCGAAGTGGAAGCCCGCGATGCCGCCGACAGCGCCCGGGAACATGCCCCCCTGGTCCAGGCGACCGATGCCGTTGCCATCGATTCAACCCGTCTCGGCATCGACGAGGTTTTGGCGGAAATGCTGCGGTTGGTCGCGGCGCAAAGAGGAAAAACGAAAGAATAATGGTAGACTTCGCAGGCTATTGGGTCTTGTTGCCCTGAAGCCATTACCTCTTCCAGCGAAGCGTACATGGAAATCATTCTCGCCCGCAGCGCCGGTTTTTGCTTTGGCGTCAAGCGGGCCACCCAGATGGCCTTCGAGGCAGCCGAACATCATTCGAAAATCTGTTCTCTCGGCCCCATCATTCACTCTCCGCAGTTGGTCGATAAACTTGCCGGAAAGGGTGTTTCGGTCATCCGGCAAGTCGAGGAAATCCCGGAAGGGGCGGTGATCATCCGCTCGCACGGGGTAACCGCCACGGAACTCGACTCCATTCAGGAGCGCCAGCTCAGCATCATCGATGCCACCTGCCCATTTGTTAAAAAAGCCCAGGAACATGTCGCTCTGCTGCACCGCGAAGGCTACACAATAGTCCTGCTCGGCGACAAGGATCATCCGGAAGTGCAGGGACTGGTTTCCTATGCCGAGGGGGAAGTTTTCGTTGTCGCCACGCGAGGCGAAGCGGAACGGGTCCCCCGGCGCAGGCGGATGGGGGTCCTCGCGCAAACGACGCAATCGCAGGAGAACCTGCGCGCGGTTGTCGATGCATGTCTCGGCAGATGCAAGGAGCTGCGGGTTTTCAACACCATCTGCGACGCCACCATGGTGCGTCAGGAGGAAGCGCGGACGGTCGCCCGACAATCCGATCTCGTCCTGGTCGTGGGCGGTTACAATAGCGCCAACACCACACGTTTGGCGCGCATCTGCCGGGAAATTCAACCCCACACCCGTCATGTGGAAACCGCGGCGCAGATCGATCCCGCCTGGCTTCCCGGAGTGGAAAAAGTCGGCATTACCGCCGGTGCTTCGACCCCTTGCTGGATAATCGACGAGGTGGTGGAAAAGCTGGCTGGCAGGGCAAATAACCCCAAATAACGGTTTGTTTTTTTCATAACCTTGTGGTATGGTCCACCTTCATGGCCGCTCAACGCCATGCTGTCGGCTAAGGCGACAGAAAATCGCTAGGGGGTAACATCTGAATGGTTGAAGACAAGGGCATCACCCAACACGATCCCGAACTGGATGACGACGACGAGTTCGGCGAGCAAGAACAAAGTTTCAGCGAGCTTTTTGAGAGCAGCATCCGGGAGTTGAACGTCGGCGATGTCGTCGAAGGCACGATCGTACAGCTCAATCCTGATTCGGTCGTCGTCGACGTCGGTTACAAGTCGGAGGGGATGATTCCCCTCAGCGAATTCTCCGTTGACGGCGAAAAACCGAATGTCAAGGTCGGCGACAAGATCGATGTTCTGTTCGAGCGGCGGGAGAATGAAAACGGGCTTATCGGCCTGTCCAAGGAAAAGGCGGACCGGCAGAAGATCTGGAATTCCCTGGAAGAGGGCGCAGTGGTGGACGGCCGCATTGTCAGTCGGATCAAAGGCGGTCTGTCGGTCGATATCGGCGTCAATGCCTTTCTGCCCGGCTCACAGGTCGACCTTCGTCCGGTGCGCAATCTCGACAAGCTGCTTGGAGATACTTTTCAGTTCAAAATCATCAAGCTCAACAAACGGCGCGGTAATATCGTCCTGTCCCGCCGGGTTCTTCTGGAAGAACAGCGTGAGAATCAGCGTGCCGATACTCTGAAAACCCTTACCGAAGGGCAGGAGATCGAAGGCGTGGTGAAGAACCTGACCGATTACGGTTGCTTCATCGATCTGGGCGGCATCGATGGTCTGCTGCACATCACCGATATGTCCTGGGGACGGGTCAACCACCCATCGGATATTCTCGGGGTGGGCGATAAAATCAAAGTCAAGGTCCTCAAGTTCGATCGTGAGCGCGAGCGGGTTTCCCTTGGCCTCAAGCAGATCACTCCCGATCCCTGGCTCGATGTCGAGGAAAAATTCCCGGTCAGCGCCCGGGTGCGCGGCAAGGTTGTGAGCCTCACCGATTATGGCGCCTTCATCGAGCTTGAAGAAGGGGTCGAGGGTCTCATCCATGTCTCGGAAATGAGCTGGACCAAACGCATCAAACATCCCAACAAAATTCTCAATATCGGCGACGAAGTCGATTCGCTCGTGTTGGCGCTCGATATTCCCAACCGCCGGATTTCTCTGGGCCTTAAACAGGCCGAGACCAATCCCTGGGAAGTTATCGGGGAGAAATTCCCCATCGGCACCATCATCGAAGGGCAAGTGAAGAACCTCACCGACTTCGGCATTTTTGTCGGGGTGGACGAGGGGATCGACGGTCTGGTCCATATTTCCGATCTTTCCTGGACCAAGCGCATCAAGCACCCCTCCGAACTGTACAAGAAGGGTGACATCGTTCGCGCCGTCGTGCTCAACATCGACCGGGAAAACGAGCGGTTCTCCCTAGGTGTCAAGCAGCTGCAGCAGGATCCCTGGCAGACGATTCCCCAGCGCTACACCCCGGGGACCATCATCCACGGCCAGGTGACCTCGGTAACCGACTTCGGCATCTTCCTCGAAGTTGAAGAAGGCATCGAAGGCCTGATCCATGTTTCCGAGATCAGCAAAGAGAAAATCGATTCCCCGAAGACCTTTGCCAAGGTCGGGGACGATCTTGAAGCTGTTGTTCTGCATGTCGACACCGCCGATCGTAAAATCGCTCTGTCTGTAAAGCATCTTTCCGATCAAAAGGAAAAAGCAGAAGTCGATGCTTATCTCGGCGCGCAAAAGAAAGCCACTTCCAATTTTGGCGATCTGCTGCAAGGCGCTATGGGCAAAGCAGGCGGCGACAACAAGGACGAGGAATAACACCGGAGAAACAGGGGACCCCGCCGTAAGGCGGGGTCCCTTTTTCTGTGAATGATGAAGAAAAATCCATTTCTCCTGGCTCTGCTGATTCTCGCCGTTATTTTTCTCTTCTTTTTTGCGATTGCTCTTCTCATCGTTCATTTCAGCGGACGGGAGTTTGCTTTCGGCGATAAGGTTGGGGTGGTTGAAGTCACCGGAGTCATTACCTCATCCCGGGAAACCATTGATCATCTTCTGCTTTTCCGCAAAGACGACTCCATCAAGGCCATCGTCTTGAGGATCGATTCGCCGGGCGGAGGAGTTGGGCCGTCGCAGGAGATCCATGAGGAAGTCCGGAAGACGGCTGCCCAAAAGCCGGTGGTAATCTCCATGGGCTCCGTCGCGGCATCCGGCGGCTACTATATTGCCGCCCCCGCGCAGCGCATTCTGGCCAATCCCGGAACCATCACCGGCAGTATCGGGGTGATCATGGAATTCGCCAATATTCAGGACCTGCTCGAAAAAATCGGTCTGCAAATGAATGTGGTGAAGAGCGGTGATCATAAGGATATCGCTTCGCCGGTGCGGGACATGTCCGAGGGGGATCGAGCGATCCTCCAGGAGGTGATCGACGATGTGCATCAGCAGTTCGTCACTGCCATTTGCGAAGGGCGTCAGCTCGAAATGGAGAAGGTTCAAAGTCTTGCCGATGGCCGCATCTTTACCGGCCGGCAGGCTATGCAGGCCGGTCTTGTCGATGAACTCGGGAACCTGCAGGACGCGATCGCGGTCGCTGCGCAGATGGGCAATATCAGTGGCGAACCCAACGTCGTCTATCCGCCCCGCGAAAAAATGAAAATTATTGATTACCTGGTTCAAGAGACCGTGAGCGGTCTTCGGCACGGCCTGCGGGAGGGACCGGTTGGTTTGCAGTTTCTTTGGTCTGGAGTTGAATAAGGAGGAGTGCTATGACCAAGAGTGAATTGATTGAGCGGTTATCCTTTACCAGCGGTACCCTCAACAAAAAAGAGGCGGAATTGATCGTCAATACCATTTTCGACAGCATCGGCGATGCTTTGGTCACCGGTGGTCGCGTCGAAATTCGCGGCTTCGGATCCTTCAGCATCCGGGTGCGTGACGGTCGCGAGGCAAGGAATCCGAAAAGCGGCGATATCGTCAAAATCCCGCCGAAAAAGACTCCATTTTTCAAAACAGGCAAAGAACTGCGGGAAAGAGTTAACGTCGCCGTATAAGCGATTGAGAGACCAAATACACCAACACAAAAGCCCCTGTCATGGGGCTTTTGTGTATTTAACGGCACGGTGTCGCTGTTTGTAAATGGGACCCTGGAGTGTCGGTCGGGTATTATCCCTGGCCTGTGTTTTTCTTCTGTTTGCCCTCTGAATGCCATTTCAGGCGTCCCACTACCCGGTGGGCTGGCTCACCATGGTCTTGACCAAGGGCACTTTTTTCGGCTGTTGGGCGCTACGACAAGGCCCGATTCCGAACACTCCAGAGAAGTTGAATAAATTTAATAATTATGATAGCCCCCTCCTCCGGAGCTGTCAAGGGGCGCTTTCTTTATGTCGGAAAATCGCACCTTCCGCTTTCTCCCCGTCGCCGAATTCGCAGGGATGCGTCTCGATCAATACATCCCGACGCAAGCGGCTGAACTATCTCGCACCATGGTGCGGCGCATCATTGAATTGGGCGGGGTGCATGTCGGTGGCCGCCGGATTCGCCGCGCCTCGCATCCGATCCAGGCCGGGGAACAGGTGGAAATATTCCTCGATGGAGCTTCCCTCGATCCCTGGCGTCTGGAATCCACCGATGTCCTCTACCGAGACCGTTTCTTGCTCGCCATCAACAAACCGTCGGGGATAGAAACCCAGCCCACCCCTGCACGCTACCGGGGGACTCTCTATGAAGCGTTGCAGGTATTTCTCCGCGATCCGTTCCGTCCCCAGCAGCAACCGGAGATTGGCATGGCGCAGCGTCTCGACCGGGAAACGTCGGGGGTTATTCTCTTCTCCATCCATCCCAGGGCGCACCGCGGCCTGACTGAGGCGATGGGCGGACGCGGTGCGAAGAAAACCTATCTCGCCCTCACCCAGGGCCAGCCGCCGGCGGCTGGAGAAATACGTTCGCTTCTTGCCCGCGGACGGGCCGACAATCGGATGAAATCGGTCGCTTGCGGCGGCAAGGAAGCCATTACCCGCTATCGCCTGCTGGAGGGTTTCGACGAAGCCAGCCTGCTGGAGGTGCAGATTCTCACCGGCCGCACCCACCAGATCCGGGTGCATATGGCGGAAGCTGGGCATCCAATTCTTGGCGACCGGCGCTACGGGGGCCCGAAGGTGCTGCGGAGCAGCGCTATCCCGCGGCTGATGCTGCACGCCTGGCAGCTACAGCTCAGGCATCCGGTGACCGGTGAGGATCTCAGGCTGGAAGCGCCGCCTGCCGCTGCTTTTTCCTCCTGTCTGGAGGCCCTGCGTGCAGGAAAATAAACCTTGAGCCGAGGATGGCCGATTGCGCCTGATTCTCTGGTATGGTAAAAGAATGCAGATTTTTTGTAGCCGCCAGACGGCCCCCCGGTAAGGAGGGATCATGCGCATAACTTTCGCATTTGCGATGCTTTTGTTGTTGGCGACCACCGCGGCCGGTGCGCAGACTCTCGATCTGCGCACCGCACAGCGCCTGGCCATGGAGCGCAACCTCAACCTGCAAGCGCAGTCCTACGCCACCCAGGCCGCCGACGCCTTGGTGCGCCGCGGTTTCGGCATCTACGATCCGGTTCTGCAGGCCGACCTTGCCGCCGGCAAAGCCAACCAGCTGAATAGCATCCTGACCGCCGGCTCCACCCTGACCAGATCGTTTGAAACGGAATACGAGCGTTTCAATTTCTCTCTCGTGCAAGCCGTGCCGACCGGGGGGCAACTGATTCTTGCCTTCGACAATCAGCACCAGGATGTTTCCTCCTCTCTTGCTTCATCGTCATCGATTCTCAATCCTTCATTCGACAGCTCTCTTCGATTAAGTCTTGTCCAACCGCTGCTGCGCGGATTTGGCCGCACTGTGACCGAGCAGGAGATCCTGTTCGCCGCCTACGATCGCAACCTTTCCGTGCAGGATTTGCGGCAGAGCGCCTTCGACCTGTTGAATCTTGTCCGCAATGCCTATTTCGAGGCCTTGCGCTTTCGTGACGAGGTGGCTTTCCGTCGCACCTCCGTGGCGCTGGCCGAGCGGGTGCTGGAAGAGAACCGGGCGCGAGTGGAAGCGGGCGTTCTGGCCCCGGTGGAGATTCTGGAAGCCCAGGTCGGGATGCAGCTGCGCGAGCGCGAATTGCTGGACGCCAATCGGGCCTATGAAGATGCCATCGACCGGCTGGCCCTGCGCCTGAACCTGCAGGAGCCGGTCGATGTAGCGATGGAGCCTCTGGAGGCGCAACCCATCGAAACCAACCTGGAAGAGGGGGTGCGCGCAGCTCTCACGCAGCGCCCCGACGTATTGAGCCGGCTGCAGGAAATCGAACGCCTCGGTCTGGCCCGCGACCTCGCCCGCAACAGCCTGCTGCCGCAGTTCGATCTGGTAGGCAGTTATCAACATGCCGGACTGGATGGCACTTACGGCGGCGCAGTTTCGGATCTTTCGGACGTTGACTTCAACAGTTGGGAAATCGGCGTCCTTTTTTCCTATCCTTTCGGCAATACCGCCGCCCGGCAGGAACTGCAGCGTGTCAATTTCCTGCTCAAGAGCCAGAATTCCCTTCTGACCCAATTGCGCGATGAAGTGCGGACTGAAATTCGTTCGGCCATTCGCGACCTCGACGTCAACCGCAAGAAAATCGAGGTCACCCAGCTCGGGACGCAACTGGCCAGCGAGCGCCTGGAAACCCTGCTCAAACGCAAAGATGTCGGCCTCGCCACCACCCGCGACGTTCTCGAAGGGGAGGAAGACCTGGCCGAAGCGCGCACGTTGCACATCGCCGCCCTCGCTGACTACAATCAGGCGGTCACCGCTTATCTGCTCGCTACCGGGCAGCTTCTTGCCCATGAAAATTTCCGTCTTACCTGTGATCTTTCCACGGAGGGCGCACCCCCTGCGCTGAATCCTGAATGACCCTCGCCGTCGGCCATATCACCTACGCCAACTGCACCCCGTTCTTCCATCATTTGGTGGAGGCCGGTTTCCGGGGACGGATCGTGCCCGGCGTGCCCGCGCAATTGAACAGCAAACTCGCGGCCGGACAAGTCGACGCAAGTCCCTCGTCCTCCTTTGAATACGCGCGCAACTGGCAGAAATATTTTCTTCTCCCGGATTTATCCATCAGCGCCTTCGGGGCGGTGAAAAGCGTCTTGCTTTTTTCTCCCTCGGCACCGGAGGATCTCGCCGGAACAGAAATCGCCCTGACCGGCGAATCGGCCACGTCGGTGCGTCTGCTGCACATTCTTCTGCGCGAATTTTCCGGTTTGAAGCAAGTCCGGGCGGCGGTTCCCACTGCACCGATAGAGGAGCTCATCGCCGCCGGCCGTCCGGCTTTGCTGATCGGCGACCGCGCCCTGCGCGCCGCCCTCGCCCCGCCCCCCGGCATGCAAATTTACGACTTGGGCGAACTGTGGCAGCGGCATACCGGTCTGCCCTTCGTTTTCGCCCTCTGGATCCTTCGTCGGCAGGTCGTTGCCGATCAGGCGGCCGCGATTCGCGAGCTTGTCGCCCAACTCGAAGAATCCCGCCGGCGAGCCTTTGCCAGCCTGCACCGCTTGGCCGCCGCCGCGCCCGAAAGGGAATGGCTCGGCGAATCGGCTTTGGTCGATTATTGGCGGGCCATGTCCTTCAACCTCACCGAACCCCACCTTGCCGGTCTGCGGCTGTTTTACCAATTGTGCGTAAAATATGAATTTTTGCCGGAAATGCCCGAGATCCGTTTCTTCTCCTGATCCGCTTCCCGAAGCGATTTAATCGCAATCTCGCCGCGCCTCCGTGCGGGAAAAGATATTCGGGCTGCAGCCGGAACCCTGCAGCCATTCCCGGTAATCGGCAAGGATTTGTCCATGGTCGAAGCAAAGCGGGGAGGGAAGGGCGTTGAGGAGAAAAAGGGCGGCGCGAGCGGCATCGTCGCCCCCTTGCAGAATGCCGGCGCCTTCGGCGGTGAAGACGATGGAAAGGTTGTGTTGCCTGGGGTCGCGAGCCGGGTCCGAATAGGCGGCAAACTGCCGTAAATCGCGCAGATCGAGGCCTGTCTCCTCCCTCGCCTCACGCGCTGCCGCCGTTTCCAGGCTCTCGCCATAATCGACGAATCCCCCCGGCAAAGCCCAGCCGACCGGTTCGTTCCGTCGCTCGATGAGCACGATGCTGTCTTCCTGGCGGATGATGATGTCCACCGTCGGAAAGGGATTGCGAAAGGTTTCCACCGTGCTTCCGCAGTTGGGGCATTCAAGTTTTTTCCCGGCCATAAGAAACCTCCATTAATCGTTGACATATCCGGCGCAATCGCAATAATACACCAATCCAAAGCCCGGGTGGCGGAACTGGCAGACGCAAGGGACTTAAAATCCCTCGGGGGGTAACCCCTGTACGAGTTCGATCCTCGTCCCGGGCACCAGAGACATAAAATGGGTTAGCCAGTCCCCTTGGCTAACCCATTTCCTTTTTGGCTTCCGGCGCAAACCCAAGGACACCCATGTCCCAGTTGTTGCGCCACAGCCGCACCACGGTACGGGTTCGACCCCCCGTCCCGACCAGAAACATAAAAATGGGTTAGCCATTCCCCTTGGCTAACCCATTTTCTTTTCGTCTTCCGGCGCGAAGGGCCGGCTATCTCTTTGCTCTTACGCTATTGCTGTCTGGGCTCTTTCACCATGATGTTGTTCACCACCTCTTGCGCTCCCTCGACACCCTGGGCGATTTCCCCGGCCAGCTTTTTGCTCTGTTCGCTATCGACAAACCCGCTGAGCTGCACCGTGCCGCGGAAGACCTCCACCTCAATCTGGCTGGCTTTGGTTGCCGGTTCCCTGGCCAGTTCCGTCTTTACCTTGGCGGCCACGGTTTTGTCCTCGACATATTCGCCGGTGCCCCGGCTTGTGGGGGAACTCGTGCAGGCCGCCAAAAAGGAGATGCAGACCAGGAGCATGAAATACTTGATAATCCCTTGCGATGGACGAGACATGCTTTCCTCCTTGTTATTGGAAGTTTAGAGGATGTTAACACCAAGGCGGACGCTGTCAATGCGCGCGGCGGTCGGAGGTGCGAGTTCAGCGAAATCTCCCTCGCGCGGAAGGCGGCAGTTCGTCGGGGAGCAGGGGGCGGGGGGTAATGCGTTTGGGCAGGCGCAGGAGGGTGGTGCCCGGCGGCGGCTCGATTTCGTCGTACAGTTGTTGGCTGTGTCCGAGGTTGCTTTTCGACAGGTGCATGGGCATGAAGTAGGCCGGTCGCAGGTCGTCAAGCAGAGAATTGATATCCTCGGTGCAGAGGTGGCGCGAGGCCCGAGCCCGTTCTTTGTCGCGGCGCAGGTAGGCGCATTCACCGACCAGGAGACTCACTGCGTGCAGCAGACGACGGAGCTTTGCGCGGTTTTCGTCGCTGAAATCCAGGTCGGTGAAATAGCCGAGGCTGGCAGGCGAATCGTTTCGGCGAATGGTTGCGTACAGGGCGGCGGCATCCGGCCGGATCGCTTCTTCGACGGCGGCGCCCCGCTGTTGCAGGACACTGATCGGGGCGCCCGCCAGCGTTCCGCGAAAAAAGAGAGTCTTCAGGGTTTTCAGCCAATCGCCCGGCGCCAGCCCGGCAGCAGCCATCTTGTTTTCGTCCAAGGCGAAAGCGGCTTTCTCGGTAATACGGAAGAAGAGCACCGGAATTTTGTGGTCCCCGGCATCGGCCGCCACCTTCAGGTAGCGGTTGGCATAAATGTCCAGGTCGCAGCGGTCTTCCTCGCCTTGCGGCCGGCAGGCAAATCCCTCGGCTCCGACCAACTGAAAAATGCGCAGACGATGCGGATGCACCTCGTGAACGCGAAACGAGCACCAGAAATCCTCCCTCAGGTTCCAGTCGTAGCCGGCGAGCTTGTTTGCCAGTCGGGCGGCGATGCCCGGCGGTCCGAAGATGTCGATGGTGCGCGGCGAGACGAGGATATGACGGGTAAAGGTATCCATGCCCATGAAGTGATCCATATGGGCGTGGCTGATGAATAGGGCGTCGATGGAGCGCAGCACCCGTTTGGCCAGATGGTTGATCTGGCCGCAATCGAAGAGGAGGGAACGGCCGAGGGGGCGGACTTGGACGAGCAGCAGGGGGTCGTCGGCAAGTCCGGCGAAGAAGGCAGGCTCAAGGATGCGGAAGGGGAGGCGCATGATCCTCAATAATTTGACCAGCGATCAGATGGACTTAGAGTACGCGGCACCAATAGCGCACCGCTCGCGGCGTGGTTTGCAAAAGCAGATTTGCGCTGCAGCTCATTATACCAATGTGCAACATCGATGCGCTGTCGGCGCAGCTTTTTCCGCCTCCGTCATCTGCTCGGCCGAATAATCCCGGAGTTTGTCGACCGATTCGGCCATTTCCCGCTGGACCTCCCGGATGGTGGTTGTTTCCCTGTGCGTCGTGCTGGCGGCGAGGGCGAGCGGCAGGGCCTCTGTCCGGTTCGCCGACGGTCAGCTTGAACACCGGCCGCGCCATGATAGGCTAGGAGGTCAGATGGAGGTCCCTATGCACACTCTGCTTATCTATCCCGAATTCCCCGACACCTTCTGGAGCTTTAAGCACGCCCTGAAATTCGCCCGCAAACGGGCGTCCTCGCCGCCCCTGGGGCTGCTCACCGTGGCCGCCCTGCTGCCAGCCGAGTGGCCGGTGCGCCTGATCGATCTGAATGTCGCTCCCCTGACCGACGCCGATCTGGCCTGGGCCGACATGGTTTTTATCGGCGCCATGAATGTGCAGCGCCAATCGGCGCACCAGATCATCGAGCGCTGCCGCGCCGCCGGCGTGCGCATCGTCGCCGGCGGCCCGCTCTTCACCGGCGAGCACGGGCAGTTTCCGCAGGTCGATCATTTCGTCCTCAATGAGGCCGAGCTTAGCCTTCCTCCGTTTCTCACCGATCTGGCGGCCGGGTGCGCCGGTCCCATTTACCGCAGCGACCAATTCGCCGATCTGACCGCAACTCCCGTCCCCCGCTGGGAACTGGTCGAGCGCCGCCGCTACGCGGCAATGAGCGTCCAGTTCTCCCGCGGCTGCCCCTGGCAGTGCGATTTCTGCAACGTCACCGCCCTCTTCGGCCGCAAGACGCGGACCAAATTGGCGACTCAGATCATCGCTGAACTGGACAGCCTGTATGCGGCAGGCTGGCGCTCCAGCATCTTTTTTGTCGATGACAATTTCATCGGCAATAAGCAACTGCTCAAGAACGAGCTGCTGCCGCGCCTGATCGATTGGCAGCGCGACAAGAAGGGGATCACCTTCTACACCGAGGTTTCCATCGATCTGGCCGATGACGCCGAATTAACGGCGATGATGGTGGAAGCCGGCTTCAGCCAGGTGTTCATCGGCATCGAAACGCCCAACGAGGCGAGCCTGGGCGAAAGTTGCAAGCGGCAAAACCAGCAACGCGATCTGGTCGCGGATGTCAAACGCCTGCAGCACGCCGGATTGCAGGTGCAGGGCGGGTTCATCGTCGGCTTCGACAGCGATCCTCTTTCCATATTTCAAAAACAGATCGATTTCATCCAGAACAGCGGCATCGTCACCGCCATGGTCGGACTGCTACAGGCGCCCCACGGCACTCGTCTTTACGAGCGGTTGAAGCGGGAGGGAAGGCTTCTGGGGGAAATGTCCGGCGACAACGCCAACGGTCTTACGAATATCGTGACCCGAATGAACCTGGAGACCCTGCTTGAGGGGTACCGTTTTTTGCTGGAAAGGCTCTACTCCCCCGGACCTTATTATCGCCGGGTCATGACCTTTCTGCGCGAATACCGCCCGCCGAAAATTCGCGCCGGCCTCGATTTCGACTACAAAATTGCCTTTTTCCAGTCGATCTACCGTCTTGGCATTCTCGGCCGCGAACGGGTCCATTTCTGGAAAGTCCTGCTCTGGACGGCGCTGCATCGCCCCCGACTGATTCCGGCCGCCATCACTCTGGCCATTTACGGCTACCATTTTCGCAAGGTCAGCGAACTCGACCGTCAGGAGCTAAAGTAGCCGCAGCCCTCCGGCGCTCAGCAACAAAAATCCGCGGAGCGGCCCCTCGTGCCGTCTGTTCGCTAGCCTTGCCGCCCACGGCGCCGGAGGAAGTCGAGATAAGCGATCACCGATTCGAGTTCCGCGTCGCTGAGCACCTCGGGGTTCCGCTACCAGATGAACGTAATCCCCCTTGATCCGTCCCTGGTCAAAGGCTCGCATGGCCGGATCACCGACGATCCGGCCGATGGACCGCTGCTGATGAGCAGCGAACCGAAACTTCTCGAAACGGACGGAATAGGGGCGACGGATAGTTATCCGCTTCTCCTGCGGCATATTTTGCCGGCTAGTCCGGAGGAAGACCGCTGCGCAAGGTCGGCTGGGCGGGTGGCCGGGCAATCGTGGGTTTTCCGGAAGTTTGCAGGTGGCGCACCGGCGGGAGGCCTACCGCGCGCTAGTTTTTTCCCTCCGGCGGCTGTCCTCTGCCGGCAAGCCCCCAGGCGGCTAAAAGCCCCAATTGCAGCACGGCATCGGCCAGGTAGATTTTCGCGATCCGCCCCCGTAGCGCATAGACGGTATCGATCAGGAAAAAGGCTGCGGACTGACCGGCCCCGAGAAGGGCGATCTCGGGAGTGACCCGCCCGCGGCGGCCGGCCGCGAGGAGGGTGACGCCGGAGACCGCCACCAGGGCGCCGACCGTCCGCACCAGCCAAAGGTCCCGTTTCGGCCCGGTGACCCAGAGGAAGGAGGGCAGATGCAGCAGGGGCCAGAGCCCCGTCGTCCCGTAATACAGACCCTCCTTCACCGCGAGCCGGCAGCGCCGATCCTTCTTGCTGCCATTTTGCCGAATATTCAATCCCGTTCCCCCTTCTTCTTGAGAATTCGCCCGATCCCTCCCGACATGAAAATACCTGGCACAGGCATTTTGTCAAAAAGATGCTGGCGGCGGGGAGTCCAGCCAGAGAATGATCGCTTATAATCTCAGATGGGCGGCTGGGCGTCGGCCGGCCGCGCCGCCAGCCATTTGCGCAGGCGCACGGCGGGGACGGTTTGCCGGAGCAGTTCCTGGAGATCGCCGGAGCTTCGGTGCGGGATGCCGTCGGCGTAGGAGTCGGCGTCGGGCTCCCGCAGCCAGGCGGCGACATCGGCGCCGAGACGTTCGCGCCACCAGGGGGCCGATCCCGGCGTAAAGCAGGCGAGCAGTGCGCCGCCGGCCGCCTGGGCGGCCCGGCGCAGATTTTCCTCCCGACCGGAGCCGCCGGCCAGCAGATACAAGGGCAGCCGCCGGCGTGCGGTTTCGTCGCGGTCGTCACGCCAGTCGGCGCCGGGGTGGACCAGCAGCAGGGGCGCATCGGCCGGAATATTATGGAGAAGTGTTGCAAGCTGTTCGTTCCGGCGCGCCGTTTCCGCCGGATGGCCCAGGATGCTCGGCACTCGCTGCTCCGGCGGCAGGGGTCCGGCCAGGGATTCGACCAGTCGCAGATTATTGTCCGCCTCGTGCCGGTGCCGGTCGCGCGATGAAGGTGTATGTAGGCAAGCTAATCAAATAGCACAGAACAGTTGCCTGTCAATGACCGGGGCGGGGAGGTTTTTTCGCGAAGAGAGAAATCGAGGGGACTCTGCCGATGTCCGCTGCGCCCCGATCTGTTACAATCGCAGAGCCCGGCGGATACGAATTGACGATTTTCGCGCCGGGGTTCTTTGAAGGGTGCCTGAGATGAGAACAAAGGAGGACATTTTGCCCCAGCGATCGAACCATCCCCAATCCCGCAATACGGCTGATCTCCCCTCGGCCTTGGCCTGTCAGGACGAAATCGCCGGACATTTCAATGGTAAACGGCCGGCGGTGTTTCTCGATTACGATGGCGTGCTGACGCCGATCGTGCGCCATCCGCAGGATGCTCTGATGAGCGCCGAAATGCGGCGAACGGTGCGGCGGCTGGCCGAGCTCTGCCCGGTGGCGCTGGTCAGCGGCCGCGATTTGCGCGATGTGCGGCAGCTGGCCGGGATCGAAGGGATCGCCTACGCCGGCAGCCATGGTTTCGATATTCAAGGGCCGGCGGGCGGCGATCTCGCCTTCCGCCAGGGGAGCGAATGTCTGCCGGCCCTCGACCGCGCCGAACAGGCGCTGCAAGAGCGATTGTCCGGCATCGCCGGCGTCCGGGTGGAGCGTAAGAAGTTTGCCGTCGCGGTGCATTTTCGCGAGGGCGGCGAGAAAGCCGAAGCGCGGGTGCAGGCGGTCGTCGATGGGGTGCGGGCGGCAACGCCCGGTCTGCGCCGGACGGGCGGCAAGAAGGTTTTCGAACTGCGTCCGGATATCGACTGGGACAAGGGGCGGGCGGTCTTTTTTCTCATGCGCCAGCTTGAGCTCGATGACGCCGACTTCGTGCCCTTCTACCTGGGCGACGATCTCACCGACGAGGACGCCTTTCGCGCCTTGCAGGGGCGTGGCGTCGGCATCGTCGTCCGCGACGAGCCGCGACCGAGTTATGCCGATTATGCTCTCGAGGATACGGAAGAGGTGCGACTTTTCCTTGCAACGCTGGCGCAGCGACTTGGCGGCTGAAGGGCTAAAGAAGAACCGCGCCCCAAGCGGGGCGCGGTTCTTTGCCTCAAACCCGGGGCCGGCGGACCAGCCCGACAACCAGGGAAACGATAAAGAGAATGACGAACAACCAGAACAGGAACTGCGCGATATTGGTCGCGCCCGCCGCGATGCCGCCGAACCCGAAGATGGCAGCGATAATGGCGACGATGAAAAAGCCAAGTGCCCAGGATAACATATGTTTCACCTCCCAATCTGTAATGCGGGTTTGCTTTCCTTCTCCTTGTCCAACTTTGCGCCCTTTTCTCTTTTTGCCCCGGAAGGCGGCGGAAAAGGACCGGATCAAGGCATCATTCTTAGCCTCACTTTATCGCTCCAATCTTACATGTCAAATCCGTCGAAGTATGCGCCGGAAAACCGGAACCTTGCATTTTAATCTTGTCTGGGGGGCGCTGGGAAACCGCAAGAGGGGACCGGGACGCGAAAAAAGGGCGGTTCTCTCGAATCGCCCTTTCCATTGCGCGTTAACGGCATAAGTCTTAATGTCGAGTGGTGAAATCATCGACTTCCTTTTCCGCCTCTTCCCGGCTGCGGCCGTATTTTTCCTGAACCTTGCCGACCAGTTTATCCTTTTCCCCTTCGATCCTCTGGATATCGTCGTCGGAAAGCTTGCCCCAGCGCGACTTGATCGAACCCTTGAGCTGGTTCCATTTGCCTTTCAATTCTTCTTTGTTCATGGTTTTCTCCTTTCTGGGAAAGGTGCCAATAAAATCATATCAAGTTGTGAAGACGATGCAAGTATCCGTAAAACGGACATAAATCGGAATTTAACGCCGTTTTTAACGGATTGACTTCAATCAAGGATTGCCGGGAGAATATCGATTACGATGCCAAGCATGGAAAAGATGACTTCAACGACGCCCGCGCCCCTCACCCGGAAAGAAAGCAAGGACCTTCGGGTTCTGGCCTGGTTTACCGCCGTTTTCTGCCGGGCCCGCCACAGTGGGGAAAAATTACCGTTGCCTGCCAATGCCGATCTGGCGACAATCGGTCTGGAACGGTACCGCTGCTGCACCGAGTGCCGTGAGTTTCTGGCTTACGCCATAGCCCGGCGCCGCAAATGCCCGCTTGATCCCAAGCCGACCTGCAAGCACTGTCATGTTCATTGCTATCGGCCGGGGCATCGGGAGAAGGTGAAGGAAATCATGCGCTTTTCCGGCCGCCGCCTGCTGCTGCGGGGGCGGCTCGATCTTCTCTGGCATTATCTTTTCTAGGGGAAAAACGCCGATTGACGCCGCGCAAGCAACCCCAAACATTCCAGGTTTAATCCCGACATACGAAAACCATTCAATTGAGGAGAAAATCATGATCCGTGAAATTGTGACGATTGATGAAGAAAAGTGCGACGGCTGCGGTCTGTGCGTTCCGGCTTGCGCCGAGGGGGCGATCAAGATCGTGAACGGCAAGGCGAAACTGCTCGCCGATAATCTCTGCGACGGTCTCGGCGCCTGCCTTGGGCACTGCCCGAAGGATGCCATTCTCATCGAAAAACGCGATGCCGACGGATTTGATGAAGAAGCGGTGGAGAAGCATCTGCACGCCGAAAATAAGACGCCGCTGCACCCGGCAGCGCCCGCCCACGGCGGCGGTTGCCCTTCGGCCCAGGTGAAAAGCTTCGCTCCCGCCGGCGGCTGCCCGTCGGCGCAGGTGATGACGACGGAGCGCCCGGCGGCGACCGCGGGGGCGGGGGAGACGGAACGGCGTCCCTCTGAGCTGCGCCAGTGGCCGGTGCAGATGCATCTGGTGCCGCCGAGCGCCCCTTTCCTCACGCAGGCCGACCTGCTGCTTGCCGCCGACTGCGCCGCCTTCGCTTATGCGGATTTCCACCGCGATCTGCTGCAAGGCAAGGCGCTGCTCATCGGTTGCCCGAAGCTCGACGACGGCCGCGCCTATCTGGAAAAACTCACCGCCATCCTGGCGCAGAACGAGATCAAATCCCTGGCCGTGGTTTTCATGGAGGTTCCCTGCTGCTCCGGGCTGGTGCAGATCGCCAAACAGGCCCTCGCCGCCAGCGGCAAGGAGGTCCCTCTCGAACTGGTCCGGGTCGGCATCCAGGGAGATGTCAAATAGAAAGGCTGAGGGCTTTGCGATGAACGAGTTGCTGGAACGAATCCGCCTGGCCATGGAGGTCTATTTCGGCGCCGATGCCCGGCGCATCGAGCACGCCTATCGGGTCGCCGGCCACGCCCGGGATCTGCTGGCTTTTATCGACGCCGACGAGACGCTGACCATGGCGGCCGCCTGGTTGCACGATATCGGCATCCCGGAGGCGGAGCGCAAATACGGCTCCTGCGCCGGGCCGCACCAGGAGCAGGAAGGGCCGCCGGTCGCCCGGGAAATTCTCGAAGGGCTGGGGGCGCCGGCGGCGTTCATCGATTCCGTCTGCGTCCTGATCGGCGCGCATCACACCCCCGCCGGCGTCGATTCCCCCGAATTCCGCATCCTCTGGGACGCCGACGCGCTGGTCAATCTGGAAGCGATCCTCCCCGGCAAGACGCCGGAGAGGGTCCGCAGTGTGCTCGAAAAAGCCATGGTCACGGAAGCGGGGTACCGGAGGGCTCTCGCCATCTACCTTTAACCTGCCCCGTCCCCTTTCCTCTGCGGCATCGGCAAAAATCCGTTTTAAAGGGCCGATTTTCTTGACAGGCCATGGGCCTGTTGTTATATTTCGCCCTGCTAAATCTTTTTAGTTTCGCTTAAATATAACGGCGGTTTCTCCAACTGCCGTTTTTGCATCCGTCGGCCGATCGCCCCTTTCCCCCCATCGGCAGCACCGAAATTCAAACCGCGAAGGACCCGGTATGGAACCGCAGGCTGCAAAATTAACCAAAGGGCTGGTGCAGGTTTATACTGGCAACGGCAAAGGGAAGACCACCGCCGCTCTCGGGCTGGCGCTGCGCGCCGTCGGGCACGGCATGCGCGTTTATGTCATGCAGTTCCTGAAGGGGCAAGATTACAGCGAACTCGTTTCCTCCCGGCGTCTGGCCCCGGAACTGACCCTCGAACAGGTCGGACGCGACACCTTTGTCATCCCCGGCCACATCGATCCCGTCGATACGCAAATGGCGCAGGCGGCCTTTACCCGCGCCCGGCAACTGGTCGGCGGCGGCGAATATGATCTGGTTATCCTCGACGAAATCAACGGCGCGGTCGATCTTGGTCTCATTGCGCTGGCCGACGCCGTGGACCTGGTCCGAAACAAAGCGCCGCATACCGAACTCGTCCTTACCGGTCGCGGCGCCCGTCCGGAAATCATCGAACTAGCCGATCTGGTCACCGAAATGCGCGATATCAAGCATTATTTCAACGCCGGCCAACCGGCGCGCAGGGGGATTGAATCCTGATCCGAACAAAATAAAACGGCTTACCTATCCTGAACATCCTGTGCCTCCTGTTAATTCGATTTCCATTCCGATGATTCAAAGGAGATGACCATGGCAAGAAAACTTAGATTGCTGGTAGCCAAACCGGGCCTGGACGGGCATGACCGGGGCGCTAAAATTGTGGCGCGCGCCTTTCGCGATGCCGGATTCGAGGTGATCTACACCGGGCTGCGGCAGACGCCGGAGCAGATCGTCAACACCGCCATTCAGGAGGACGTGGACGCGGTGACCCTTTCCATCCTCTCCGGCGCCCACAATACCCTGTTCCCCCGGGTCGTGCAGTTGCTGAAGGAAAAAGGGGCGCAGGACGTTCCCGTATTCGGCGGCGGCATCATCCCCGAAGACGATATCCCTGGGCTGAAAGAGGCCGGCGTCCTGGAAATTTTCACTCCCGGCGCGAGCACCGAGTCCATCAATCAATGGGTGCGCGACAACATTCACCCGCGGGCGTAGAAAAATGTCGCTGGCGGAAAAAATACTCGCGGGCGATATCCGCTCGGCGGCCCGTTTGATGCGGGACATTGATGATGGGATGCCGAGCGCCGTCGGTGAGTTGAAGAAGCTCTATCCGCATACTGGCCGCGCTTATATTGTCGGCATCACCGGACCGCCGGGGGCCGGCAAATCGACCCTGACCGACAAACTGATTGAGAGCTTCCGGCAGCAGGGCCAAACCGTCGCCGTCATCGCCGTCGATCCGACCAGTCCCTTCACCGGTGGCGCCATTCTCGGCGACCGCATCCGCATGAACCGCCATGCCTGCGACGAAGGGGTGTTCATCCGCTCTCTCGGCACCCGCGGCCATCTTGGCGGCATCTCGCATTCGACCAACGATATCGCCACTGTCTTCGACGCCATGGGCTGGGAAGTCATCCTCATCGAAACGGTCGGCGTCGGGCAGGATGAAGTGGAGATCGTGCGCACCGCCCATACGTCCCTGGTGGTGACCGTCCCCGGTCTGGGCGACGATATCCAGGCGATCAAGGCGGGCATTCTCGAGATCGGCGACGTCTTCGTGGTCAACAAGGCCGATCGCGCCGATGCCGATCGGGCGGTCCGCGATCTGCGGACGATGATCGAAATGAATCATCCGGAGGAAGGGGACTGGTGGCCGCCAGTGGTGAAGACGGTGGCGCAGAAGCACGCCGGCATCGCCGAATTGATGGAAAAAATCGCGGCGCACCGCGCGCATCTCTGCCGCTCCGGACGGCTGACGCGTTTCGAAGAGAACAAGAGCGCCCTGCGTTTCACCGAACTGCTCAAGGAGCGCCTTTTCCATCAGGTCCACGAACGCATCAGCGAAGGCAACCGTCTCAGCCAAACCATTCAGGCCATCGCCCGCCGCGAACTCGACCCCTACACGGCGGTGGAGGATGTTTTGCGGGAAATGGTGGTCCGCGACAAGGACGGCCCCTGCGGCTGAACTTGCCGCCGGCTTTTCCGGTTTTTCCATTGACAGCGCAAGTCCGAGTTGCTATAAATCCAAACCTGTTCACATTCCCGGGCGATTAGCTCAGCGGGAGAGCACTCGCCTCACACGCGAGGGGTCGTTGGTTCAATCCCAACATCGCCCACCAGATATTCAGGCACTCAGGATTTCTCCTGGGTGCCTTTTTTGCGGGAACAAGCGCGGCCGATCTGCTCCGCCCCGCACCGCTCACGTGCGGGTGGGAGCGGCGCGACAAATTAAACCGACAAATTAAACCTTGGCATACTCCCGGTTAATCCCTATAATTCACCCCATTTTATCGAAGGCTTCTTTCCGCTTCGCCGGTGGGGGCGTCGGCGGGGATGCGTTCCGGGAAACTAAACAAGATGGAAATTGTACGGGCCAAAAAGGCCGGTTTCTGCATGGGCGTCGATCTTGCCCTCTATAAACTCGAACATCTGATTGCCAGAGAGACTGAGCCCGGATCGATCTATATTCTAGGTTCGATCATTCACAACCCGCAGGTTGTCGAGGAATATGCCCGGCGGGGCGTTACCACCCTGACTTCTCCGGCCGAGGCGCCGTCCGGGGCGACCGTGGTCATCCGCGCCCACGGCATCGCCCGGAATGTGCGCGAGGATCTGCACCGGCGGGGGGTGACCATTGTCGACGCCACCTGTCCCAAGGTGACCAATGCGTGTTTGCGCATCGAGAAGCATACCGCCGGCGGGCGCACGCTTTTGTTGTACGGGGATGAAACGCATCCGGAGGTGAAGGCCCTGTTGAGCTATGCCGGCGGCCCCACGTACGTTTTCAATTCGCGGCAGGCGCTGGCCGCCCTGACGCTCCAGCCGGGCCAGGAGTATTGCCTGGCGGCCCAGACCACGCAGGATAAAGAAATTTTTTCGGATTTGGTCCGGGATCTGCAAGAAAGAGGCGATTTCAACCTGGTCGTCTTGCAGACGATCTGCAGCGCCACCAAGCAGCGCCAGGAAGAAGCGATCCGTATTGCCCGCGAGGTCGACTTCGTTATCGTGGCCGGCGGTTACGAAAGCAGCAACACCAAGCGTCTGGCCCAGGTGGTCGCCGCCCAGGGAACCCCGGTGTTGCATGTGGAAAAGGTATCCGAACTGCCGCTGGCGGAGCTGAAGAATTATTCAAGGATCGGCCTCACCGCCGGCGCCTCCACCCCGCAGAAGGTGATCGACGAGATCCAGCGGGCTCTCGCCGCCCTTTGACCCGTGGCGCCAGCAGATTCAGCCGATTCGCCAAGCAAGGAAAATCATTTGATCGTCACGCCTGACAAAATGGGGGACTTTTCTTCTGCGCTGGATGCTTTGCGCCGGATCGAAAAGTCGCTCTACTTCACGCTGGTGGACGGAATACCCGTCTTTCGGCAGGAGCCCGGACCGGATGCCGGAACCATCCTCGCCTGTCCCTTGCAACGGTTGGGGGATGCCGCTTTCTGTGCCGAGCACGGGCTGCGCTTCGCCTATGTCGGCGGTTCGATGGCCAAAGGGATCAGCTCTGTCGCCATGGTCGAGGCTCTCGGCCGGGAGGGGATGCTCGGCTGTTTCGGCGCCGCTGGCTTGACGCTCGGCGAAGTGGAAGGGGCGGTCGAGCAATTGCAGCGTCTCGGGGACGGATTTCCTTTCGGGGTCAACCTGATTCACAGCCCGAATGAGCCGGATCTGGAGAATGCCCTGGTCGATCTGTACCTGCGGCGCAAGGTTCGGCTGGTGGAAGCTTCGGCCTTTCTCGATCTGACCCCGGCGGTGGTGCGCTACCGCACGCACGGCATCGGCCGCGATGCCGCCGGGCGGATCGTCGCCCCGAACCGGCTGATCGCCAAGATCTCCCGCGAGGAGGTGGCGGCCAAATTTCTCGCCCCGCCACCGGAACGTCTGCTGCGCGAATTGGTCGCCGCCGGCGATCTCACCGTGCAACAGGCGGAGCTGGCGGCGCTGATCCCGATGGCGCAGGACATCACCGCCGAGGCGGACAGCGGCGGCCATACCGACAATCGGCCGGCTCTGGCGCTGCTGCCGACGATTCAGACGCTGCGCGACCGGATGCAGGAGCAATACCGTTTCGAGCAGCAACCGCGCATCGGCCTCGGCGGCGGAATCGCCACGCCTGCGGCGGCGGCGGCGGTTTTTGCCATGGGCGCCGATTATCTGGTGACCGGTTCGGTCAACCAGGCCTGTATCGAGTCGGGCACCTGCGACGAAGTGCGGCGGATGCTTGCCGAGACCCGGCAGGCGGACATCACCATGGCGCCCTCGGGCGACATGTTCGAGATGGGCGTGCACGTTCAGGTGCTCAAGCGTGGTACGATGTTCTCCATGCGCGCGGGCAAACTCTATGAATTGTACCGGGCGCACGGCAGCCTTGACCAATTGCCGGCGGCCGAACGGCAGAAACTGGAAAAGACTTTCTTCCAGCGCCCGCTGGAAACCGTCTGGGCCGAGACGCGCGGCTATTTCGAACAGCGCGATCCCCGCCAGATCGTCCGGGCCGAAGCCGATCCCAGACATAAAATGGCGCTCGTTTTCCGCTGGTACCTGGGTCAGTCGCCGGTCTGGGCCAACCGGGGGGAGGCGGACCGGCGCATGGATTATCAGATCTGGTGCGGTCCGGCCATGGGCGCCTTTAACGAATGGGTGCGCGGCTCCTTTCTCGAGGATGTCGGCCAGCGCCGCGTCGCCACCATTGCCTACAATATTCTTTTCGGCGCCGCCCTGCTCGTCCGGGCCAATCAGTTGCGCCTTCAGGGAGGGCGGATCGCCGATATGGCGGCCCTGATCGCCCCCCTGCAGATGGAAAAGATCAAGGAGCGCCTCCGTTGAAAAAAAACCGCGAAAAGCAAACCCCGCCCTCGTCTTCTGCTTTGGCCATTGTCGGTCTCGGCTGCCTGTTTCCCGGCGCGGAGAATGTCGGCGCTTACTGGGCCAACATCCGTCAGGGCATCGATGCCATCACCGAGGTGCCGCCGAGCCACTGGCGGCCGGAGGACTATTTCGATGCCGATCCCAAATCGCCGGACAAGGTCTATGCCCGCCACGGCGGGTTTTTGTCCCCCGTCGATTTTAATCCGCTCGAATACGGCATCCTCCCCAACGCCCTGGAAGCGACCGACACCTCGCAGCTTCTCGGTCTGGTGGCGGTCGATCAGGCGCTCAAGGACGCCGGCTACGGAGCGGAGAAGGAGTTCGACCGGGAGCGGGTCAGCGTTATCCTCGGGGTTACCGGCACTCTCGAACTGGTCATTCCCCTGGGCGCGCGCCTTGGGCATCCGCGCTGGCGCGTGGCGCTGAAAGAAGCCGGCGTTGAAGATGCGGTCGCCGAAGACGCCATGCGGCGCATCAGCGACTCCTACGTCCCCTGGCAGGAGACCTCCTTCCCCGGTCTGCTCGGCAACGTGGTCGCCGGGCGGATCAGCCGGCATTTCAATTTCAGCGGCACCAATTGCGTTTGCGACGCCGCCTGCGGCAGCTCCCTGAGCGCCCTCAACCTGGCTGCTCTTGAACTGGCGGCGGGGAAGACGGACATGGTGGTGACCGGCGGCATCGACACCTTCAACGACATCTTCATGTACACCTGTTTCAGCAAGACCCCGGCCCTGTCCCCCTCCGGCCACGCCCGCTCCTTCGATGCCGAAGGCGACGGCACCACCCTCGGCGAGGGTCTGGGCATCATCGTGCTGAAGCGGCTGGCCGACGCCGAACGGGACGGCGATCGCATTTATGCCGTGGTTCGCGGCATCGGCTCCTCCAGCGACGGCCGAGGCGCGGCGATCTACGAGCCGAACGCCGCCGGCCAGGAAAAAGCTCTGCGCCGCGCCTACGAGCAGGCGGGCGTTACGCCCGACAGCATCGAACTGGTCGAGGCGCACGGCACCGGCACCAAAGTCGGCGACGCCATCGAGATCAAGGCGCTGCGGTCGGTTTTCGGCGAAGCGGACCAGCCGTGGTGCGCCATCGGTTCGGTCAAGTCGCAGATCGGCCACACCAAGGCGGCCGCTGGCGCCGCCGGACTGATCAAGGCCACCATGGCCCTCTACCACAAAGTTTTGCCGCCGACGATCAAGGTCAAGCAGCCGCTGGAGGCGGTCACCGCCGGCCGCACCCCCTTCTACGTCAACAGCGAAGCCCGCCCCTGGATTCCCCGTGGCGACCATCCGCGCCGCGCCGGGGTCAGCGCCCTCGGTTTCGGCGGCAGCAATTTCCATTGCCTGCTGGAGGAATACCGTCGGGACAAGCCGGCTTCCGACGCGACGGTGGACATGCAGATTCTCGCCTTCAGCGGCGAGGAGCGCGGTGCGTTGACCGCCGCCATGAACCGGTTTCCCGCTGCGGCGGCCTGGAGCGATATCCGGGTGGCGGCGCACGCCAGCCGCGCCGCTTTCGATCCGCGCCACCCATGCCGATTGCTGCTGACCCTGGAGAAGAAGCAGGGAAATCCGTCGGAGCAGATGCGCAAGGCGCTGGCGCTGCTGGAGAATAACGTCGGCGAAGGGAGTTGGAGCACCCCCGACGGCGTGTTCCTGTCCGTTGGCGCAGCCGCCGGCGGACTGGCCATCCTTTTCCCCGGTCAGGGGGCGCAATATCCCGGCATGCTGCGCGATCTGGCGCTGCATTTCCCCGAATTCCTCAACGCCCTGCAAGAGGCCGACGCCGCCTTTGCCGTTCATGCCGGGGCGGGGCAGGGCGACCTGGGCGAACTTATCCACCCCCGGCCGGCCTTCACCGCCGAGCAGCGATCGGCCAACGAGCGCCGTCTGCAGGCCACCGAAGTCGCCCAGCCGGCCCTCGGCGCGGTCAGCCTCGGCGCCCTCGATGTTCTCGCCGCCTTCGGCGTGCGCGCCGACGCTTTTGCCGGCCACAGTTACGGCGAACTGACCGCCCTGTGCGCCGCCGGCCGCTTCGACCGCCCGGCCCTGCACGCCCTTTCCCGTCTGCGCGGCGAATTGATGGCCGCCGGCGCCGGCGACAGAGGTTCGATGCTGGCGGTTTCGTCGCCTCTGGCCGAGATCGAGAAGCTGCTGGGAGAAGAGGGTTTGCCTCTGGTTCTCGCCAACCGCAACACGCCACAGCAGGGGGTTCTTTCCGGCGCCACCGCGGAAATCCGCAAGGCGGCCGAAATTCTCGGGCGCAAAGGAATCGCCTGCAAGGAACTTTCGGTGGCGGCGGCCTTTCACAGCGAACTGGTGGCCGAGGCGAGCGGACCTTTTGCCGCCCGCCTGCGGGATGTTCCCTTTGCCGATGCCAAGATCCCGGTTTTTGCCAATACGACCGGCGAGGCCTATCCGGCATCGGCCGATGCGGCCCGACAACTGCTTGCCAATCAGCTCGCCCGACCCGTCGCGTTCGTCGATGAAATCCAAAATCTCTACGCATCGGGCGTTCGCACCTTTCTCGAAGCTGGCCCCGGCGGCCGGTTGACCGGAATGGTCCGGGCGATCCTCGCCGATCAGGAGCATCAGGCGCTGGCTGTTGACGCTTCGGCGGGCAAGCGCTCCGGAGTCCTCGATCTGGCCCGGACCCTGGCCCAACTGGCGGCCCTTGGGCATGCCGTCGATCTGCGTGGCTGGGACGCCGAAGCGGCGGCGCTGGCCAACCGCCCGGAGAAGAAAAAGCCCGGCATGACCGTGCCGATCTCGGGCGCCAACCACTTCCAGCCGCCGCCGAAACGGCCACCGGTGGCGAAGAAAGCGGGAGAGGCGGCAGTGAAGGCGCCGGTAGCAGTGGGAGGCATGGCAAATATGGGAGATGCGCCGCATGCCCCGGCCGCGCCCGCCGGCAATTTGCAGGAGGCGCTGCGTCTCACCCAACAGAGCATGCAGGCGTTGCAGACCTTGCAGGAGCAGACGGCGCAATTGCATCAGAAGTTTCTCGAAGGGCAGGAACTGGCCGGTCGCACCGTGCTCGGTCTTATCGAACAGCAGCGTCAGCTCTTCCAGGGCGGCGTGCCGTCAGCGCCGAGACCCGTCGTCGGAGCGTCTTCGTTTCCCGCCGAGGCGCCGCACCCGGCCCCGGCCCCGGCGCTCGCAGCCGCTCCGGCGCTTGCCGCTACCTTTGCCGAACCGGCTGCGGCCCCGGACCGAGTTCCTTCCCAACCGGCCACCGACGGCAAGGTGGCGGAGGTGCTGCTGGCGGTCATCGCCGAGAAGACCGGCTATCCGGTGGAAATGCTCGATCTCGATATGGCCCTGGACGCCGATCTTGGCATCGATTCGATCAAGCGGGTGGAAATTCTCTCCGCCGTGCAGGAGCAGCTGCCGGCAGCACCGGTGATTCGCCCGGAGCATCTCGGCGTCCTGCAGACCCTCGGCCAGATCGTCGAGCACCTCGGCGACGGTCAGCCGGCAACGGTCGGCGCCCCCGCAGCGGCGCCGGTGGCCGGCGAAAGGATCGCCGAAGTCCTGCTGGCGGTTATCGCCGAGAAGACCGGCTATCCGGTGGAGATGCTCGACCTCGATATGGCCCTCGATACCGATCTGGGCATCGATTCGATCAAGCGGGTGGAGATTCTCTCCGCCGTGCAGGAGCAACTGCCGGAAGCGCCGGCCATTCGTCCCGAGCACCTCGGCGTCTTGCAGACCCTCGGCCAGATTGTTGCGCACCTTGGCGCTGGCTCGGCGCAACAGGCCGCCGCTGCATCGCCGGCGTCGCTTCCCCTGGCGGGCGGGCGGATCGCCGCCGTCCTGCTGGCGGTCATCGCCGAGAAGACCGGCTATCCGGTGGAGATGCTCGAACTCGAAATGGCGCTGGATACCGATCTGGGCATCGATTCGATCAAGCGGGTGGAGATCCTCTCCGCCGTGCAGGAGCAACTGCCGGAAGCGCCGGCCGTGCGTCCCGAACATCTCGGCACTTTGCAGACCCTCGGCCAGATCGTCGATTTTCTCGCCGCCGGCGGCCGCCGGCCGGAGCCGCCCGCCGAACCGGAGAAGCCGACAGCGGCGCCGCTGGCGCGCGACACCGTCGCCCGCACTCTGCTGGCGGTGATCGCCGCCAAGACCGGCTATCCGGTGGAGATGCTCGAACTCGACATGGCTCTCGACGCCGATCTGGGTATCGATTCCATCAAGCGGGTGGAGATTCTCTCCGCTTTGCAGGAAGAATTGCCCGGTGCGCCCGCCGTGCGTCCGGAACACCTCGGCACCTTGCAGACGGTGCGGCAGATCGTCGATTTTCTCGCCAGTGTCACCGGCGCCGGGCCGTCGCCCGCCGCCGAAACCGCCGTCGATAGCGCGCCCCGCGCGGCCTGCATCGACCGCAAGCTGCTCAAGGTGGCGCCGCTGCAGGGGCGGGGGGATCGTCCCGCGCTGGAACTTCCCGCCGGCGCGACGATCTGGGTCGGCGACGACGGCTCCGCTCTTGCCGGCGACATCTGCGCCGCGCTGACCGCCCGCCGGCTCAATCCGGTGCGGATCGACCCGGCGCAGCTGGACGCCCTTGCGCCGCCGGCCGAACTGGTCGGTCTCATACTGTTGACGCCGGAAGCCGGAACCAGCGACGCCTCTTTGCAACAGGCTTTCCGCCTGCTGCAGCTGGCCGGGCCGGGGCTGTGCGCCGCCGCCGCCAGCGGCACAGCGCTTCTCGCCGGCATTGCCCGGCTCAACGGCTGTTTTGGTCTTCCACCCGGCGAAGAACCGGGCGATCCCCTCTCCGGCGGGCTCGCCGGACTGGTCAAGACCGCTGCTCTCGAATGGCCGAAGCTGCATTGCAAAGCCCTCGATCTCGCCGCCGATGCCGGCGAGGGATCGGCGGAAACGATTGTCGCCGAACTGCTCCTCGATGGGCCTCTGGAAGTGGGAGTATCGGCCCGTGGACTGCACACCCTGAAGCTCACCGACGCCCCCCTGGCCGGCGAGGCGTTGCCGCTGCCCATTGCCGCCGGCGATGTCGTCGTCATCAGTGGCGGCGCTCGCGGAGTTACCGCCGAAATCGCTGTCGCCATGGCGGCGGCGTGCCGGCCGACTCTGGTCCTTCTCGGCCGCACGCCCGCTCCCGAGGCGGAAGAAGCCGCCTGGCTGACCGGTTTGACCGGGGAAGGGGAGATCAAAAAAGGGGTGGTCGCCCAAGCGTCCGCACCCCTCAAACCGCGCGAAATCGAGGCGCGCTACCGGCGCATTGTCGCCGACCGGGAAATCCGCGCCACCCTGCGGCGTATCGAGGCGGCGGGGGGCGTCGCCGTCTACCGCCCCGTCGATCTGCGCGATTCCCTCGCCGTCGAGAAGGCCTTTGCCGCGGTGCGCGCCGCATACGGTCCGGTGCGCGGCATCGTGCACGGCGCCGGAGTGCTCGCCGACCGCCGCATCGAGGATAAAACCATCGAGCAGTTTGCCGGCGTCTACGCCACCAAAGTCGCCGGTCTGCGCGCCCTGCTTGCCGCCGCCGGCGAGGACGAGCTGAAATTTCTCGCTCTTTTCTCCTCCTCCACCGGCCGCTTCGGCCGCATCGGACAGATCGACTACGCCGTCGCCAACGAGGTGCTGAACAAATGGGCCCAGTTGGAGGCGCGCCGCCGGCCGGATTGCCGGGTGGTGTCGCTGAACTGGGGGCCGTGGGACGGCGGCATGGTCACCCCGGCGCTGAAGAAGATCTTCGCCGCCGAGGGGGTGGAAATCATCGATTTGGCCGCCGGCGCCGACTATCTGCTGCGCGAGTTGGCCACCGCGCCGGGCGGTCCCGTCGAACTGGTCATTGCCGGCGCCAAGGCCGGAGCCCATATCGAGGGGGCTGCCCCGGTGGCCGCCAACGCCTGCATTTCCAAGGCCTTCGATCTCGATCTGACGGTGGAGCAGTATCCCTTCCTGCGCTCGCATGTGATGGACAAGAAGGCGGTTCTGCCGATGGCGATGATCATCGAATGGATGGCGCACGGCGCCATTCACAACAACCCGGGGCTGCGCTTCCATGGCTTCAACGATCTGCGCCTCCTCAAGGGCGTCACTCTGCTCGAAGGCCACCGGCACACGTTGCAGGTCATGACCGGCAAGGCCTTCAAAAGCGGCGGCTTCCACGTCGTACCGGTGGAGCTTTCCGGTGGCGACGGCATTGCCCAGCCCTTTGTGCACGCGCGGGCGAAGATTGTTCTTGCCGGCCGCCTGCCCGAGGGCAAAGCTGCGGCCGAGCGCCTGGAACTCTCTCCCTATCCGCTGGATGCCGCCCAGATTTATCGCCCCGAGCGACTCTTCCACGGCCCGGATTTCCACGGTATCGAGGAGGTTGCCGGTTGCGGCAAAGAGGGGATAGCCGCCCGGGTGAAACCGGCGCCGTCGCCCGCCGATTGGATCGCCCAACCGCTGCGCAACAGCTGGCTCGCCGACCCGCTGGCCCTGGACAGCAGCTTCCAGATGATGATCCTTTGGAGCTTTGAGCGGTTTCAGGCCGGTTCCCTGCCCGTTTTCGCCGGCCGCTACCGCCAGTATCGGGAGGTCTTCCCGGCGGCGGGGTGCGAAATCCGCATCCGCGTCACCCGTCAGCAGGAGAGCAAGGCGACGGCCGATATCGATTTCGTCGATCCGGCCGACGGCCGGCTGGTCGCCCGCATTGAAGACTACGAGTGTGTCATTGATGCCTCCTTGAACCAGAGCTTCCAGCGCAACAAGCTGCAGGGAGCCGCCTGAGCATGAACCACGGAAAATCTGTGGCAATCGTCGGGGTCGGCGGCCTGTTTCCCGGGGCGCCGACCCTGGATCGTTTCTGGCGGAACATCCTCGCCAACGTCAACACCGCCCGCCGTCCTCCCGAGGGGCGCTGGCTGCTGGAGCCGGAGGCGGTTTACGATCCGACCGTTGGCGCCGCCGACAAGGTGTATTCGCAAAAAGCCTGCTTCATCGAGGAGGATCTGAAATCCCTGCCCCTCGACGGGCTGGCCATCGACCCGCAGTTTCTAAACGGTCTCGACCCCCTTTTCCACCTGCTGCTGCATGCCGGCCGTCAGGCCTTTCTCGACGGCGTTACCGCGCCCCTCGACCGTGCCCGCGTCGGGGTGATCATCGGCAATCTGGCCCTGCCCAGCGAGACCTCCTCGGCCCTGGCCCGCGATTGGCTCGGCCGCACCTTCGCCGAGAAGCTTCTCGGCGCACCGCCGGCCACCGAGGCCGCCGGCATCGATCCGCGCAATGTCCAGGTCGCCGGCCTGCCGGCCGGCGTACTGGCGCGCAGCCTTGGTCTCGGCGGCGCCTGTTTCACCCTCGACGCCGCCTGCGCCTCGTCCCTGTACGCCATCAAGCTGGCCGCCGACGAACTGGCTTCCGGGCGCGCCGACGCCATGCTTACCGGCGGTCTGTCCCGTCCCGACTCCCTCTACACCCAGATGGGTTTTTCGCAGCTGCACGCCCTGTCGCCAAGCGGCGCCTGTGCGCCCTTCGACGCGCGCGGCGACGGTCTGGTGGTCGGCGAAGGCTGCGGCATGCTGCTCTTGAAACGCACCGAGGACGCGGTGCGCGATGGCGACCACATCTACGCCGTCATCCGCGGCATCGGCCTGTCCAGCGATCTCGGCGGCAGTTTGCTGGCGCCGGTTTCGGAGGGGCAGCTGCGGGCGATGCGCGCCGCCTATCAGCAGGCCGGCTGGTCGCCAACCGACGTCGATCTGATCGAATGTCACGCCACCGGCACGCCGGTGGGCGACGCGGTCGAATTCGCCAGTCTGCGGACCCTGTGGGGCGAGGGCGGTTGGCGGCGGGGGCAGTGCGTCATCGGCTCGGTCAAGTCGAACATCGGTCATCTGCTCACCGCCGCCGGTTCGGCGGCGCTGATCAAGACGCTGCTGGCGCTGAAACACCGCACCCTGCCGCCGACGGCCAACTTCGAAACTCCGGCGCGGGGAATTCCCCTGGCGGACAGCCCGTTTCGCATTCCCGATCAGGGGAGCGACTGGGCGGTGCGGCAGAAGGGAAGGGGACGCCGGGCGGCGGTCAGCGCCTTCGGTTTCGGCGGCATCAACGCCCATCTGCTGCTGGAGGAATGGCTGCCGAAAAAACCGGCGCGCGCCACCGTGGCCTTTCCGCCGTCCTTCCAGCGCAAGAATCCGCCGGTGGCCATCATCGGCCTGGGCGCTCATTTCGGCCCCTGGGATTCGTTGGCAAGTTTTCAACAGCGCGTGCTCGGCAATCCCGCCGAAGTTTCGCCGACGGCGCCGGAAACATGGTGGGGTGCGGAAGGCAGCCGCTGGTTTGCCGAAGCCGGCCATGATCGCGCCGCCGTGCGCGGCTATCTCGTGCCCGAAGTGGGCGCCGCTCCCGGCGAGTTTCGCATTCCCCCCCGCGAACTGGCGGAGATGCTGCCCCGCCAGTTGCTCATGCTCAAGGTGGCTGATGCCGCCCTGCGCGACGCCGGGCTGAAAAACGAAGATCTGCTGTTCACCGGCGTTTATATCGGCGCCGGTCTCGATCTCAATGCCACCAACTTCAGCGTCCGCTGGGGGATCGAAAACCAAGCCGCCGCCTGGGCGCAACGGCTCGGTCTGCGTCCGACCCCGGAGGAACTTGCCGCCTGGGTTGCCGACCTGCGCGACGCCTGCGGCCCCCCCCTGAGCGCCAACCGCACCATGGGGGCGCTGGGGAGCATCGTCGCCAGCCGCATCGCCAAGGAATTTCGCATCGGCGGCCCGAGCTTCACCATCGCCAGCGAGGAAAATTCGGGGCTCAGCGCCCTGGAGGTGGCGGTGCGCGCCCTGCAGGAGGGGTCGATCAACCGCGCCGTGGTCGGCGCGGTCGACTTCGCCGGCGATCTGCGCGCCGTTCTCGGCCGAGGGGCCAACGACTGTGTCATCGGCGAGGGGGCGGCGGCGCTGGTGCTCAAAGAACTGGAGGAGGCGCAGCGGGACGGCGACCGTATTTACGCCGTCATCCGCGGCGTCGGTTCAGCCGTCGGCGGCCGGCCGGAAGTGCCGCATCCCGACGCCAAGGCCTGTTCCCTCGCCCTGCGGCGCACCTTGCAGGAGGCCGGCTGCGCCCCGGATTCGGTCGGCTACTTGGAGGTGCACGGCAGCGGCATTGCCGCCGAGGATGCCGTGGAAGGGGCGGTGCTGCCCGTCATCTTCGGCGAGCTTCCGACCGCGAACACCTGTTTCCTCGGCAGCGTCAAGGCCGATGTCGGCCACGCCGGCGCTGCTTCCGGATTGGCTTCGCTGGTCAAGGCCGCTCTCTGCCTGCATCGGCAGATCCTGCCGCCGCTGCGTGGCGGCGACCAGGAACGTCCCGCATGGCCCGAAAGCCAACGGGATTTCCGCTATCCCGCCGGTCCGCAATTCTGGCTGCGCAACCGCGCCGACGGTCCGCGCCGGGCGCTGGTCAGCGGGCTCGGCAGCGACGGCGGCTCCTCCCATGTACTGCTGGAAGGCTGGGAGGACAAAGCCGATCTCTGCCGATCCGGCGCCGATCCGGCGCCGCTGGGCCCCTGCGGCGAGGCCCTCTTTGCCCTGGAAGGGGATGCCGTCGCGGATCTGCTGGAGCAAATCGATCGCCTGCGCTCGTTTCTGACGGAGCACGCCGCCGAGGGGGTCGAGGCGGCGGCCGGGCGCTGGTTGGCCGCCGCACCGCTGGACGGGCGGCGCAAGCTTTGTCTGGCGGTGGTCGTCGGCAGCCGCCGGGAATTGACCGAGCTGCTGCGTCAGGGGGAGGATTGGCTGCGCCGGCATCCCGAGCAGCGCCTCGACGGTCACGGCGGCGGCGCGCTCCCTGGTCCGCTGCGCGACCGCCTCTTCTACAACCCGGCGCCCCTCGCCGGCCAAGGCGGCATCGCCTTCATCTTCCCCGGCTCGGGAAACCATTTTGCCGGCATGGGGCGAGAGCTGTCGGCCCGCTGGCCGGCGATTTTCCGTCGTCAGGATCTGCGCAACCGCTATCTCGCCCGCCAGTACCGTCCCGCCGACTTCTGGACGCAAGAGCTGGACGAGGCGGTGCACGAAGACCACAACGCACTCGTCATTGGTCAGGTCGCCCTGGGGACGGCGGTCAGCGATCTGGTGCGCAGCTTCGGCATCGAGCCGCAAGCGGTGAGCGGTTACAGTCTCGGCGAATCGGCCGGACTCTTCTCCTTCGGCGCCTGGCAAGATCGCGACGGCATGGCGAGTCGCCTTGCCGCCTCCACCCTGTTTACCGAAGAACTGGCCGGCGCCTGCCTCGCCGCCCGTCGCATCTGGGGCGTTGCGCCGGAGGAACGGATCGAGTGGCTGCTCGGGCTGGCCGCCGTCCCCGCCGAACAGGTGCGGCAGGCATTGCCGGGGCTTGACCGGGTGTATCTGCTGATCGTCAACACCCCGCGCGAATGCGTGGTCGGCGGCGACCGACAGCAGGTGGAAGAGCTGGTGCGGCGGCTCGGCTGTCATTTCCTCCCCCTGCGCGGCGTGACCACCGTTCACTGCGAAGTGGCCCGGCCGGTGGCGGCCGCCTATCGCGATCTGCATCTTTTCGCCACCACGCCTCCTCCGGGAATCGCCTTTTACAGCGGCGCCTGGGGTAAAAGCTACCAGTTGAGCGAGGAGCGCATCGCCGACGCCATTCTCGCCCAGGCGCTGGAGACCGTCGATTACCCCCGGCTGGTCGAGCAACTCTACGCGGACGGCATCCGCATCTTTCTGGAGATGGGACCGGGAAATTCCTGCAGCCGGATGATCGGGCGCATTCTGCACGACCGGCCGCATATGGCCCGCTCCGCCTGCTATCCGGGACAGGACCCATCCTCTCTGGTGTTGCGCCTGCTTGCCCAATGCCTGGCCGAACGGGTGACCGTCGATCTGGGCGCCCTCTATCCCGCACCAAGTCCGGCAGCGGCGATCGCGACGGTAAACCGCATTTACGCCCCCATCGGCGGTGCGCCTTTTTCAGTGCCGATGCCGAAACAAACGCCGCCTGCGGCACAGAGAAGCCCCATGAATCCCATAAGTTCTGTAGATTCCATGAAGCCAGTGAAAACCGCGGACTCAGCAAAGTCCGTGGAGAACGCGGCGCTTGCGCCCGTGCAGCGCGCCGCCGCGCAGACCGCCGCGGCGCACGGGGTCTACCTGCGTTTTGCCGAAACGGTGAACCGGGCGATGGCCGATAACATCGGCCTGCAAATGGAGCTGCTGCGGAAAATGGCGGCGAACGGGGAGGAAATACCCCTTTCCTCCCAGCCCGCGCCCCGGCGGGAAACCGCCGCCGCGCCGCCCCCCGCCTTCGACCGCCCCATGTGCATGGAGTTCGCCGTCGGTTCCATTGCCGCCATGCTCGGACCGGAGTTCGCGGAGGTCGATACCTTCCCAACCCGTGTTCGTTTGCCCGACGAGCCGCTGATGCTGGTCGATCGCATCGTCGCCATCGAGGGCGCACCCCGTTCGATGACGAGCGGCCGGGTGATCACCGAGCACGATGTCACCGCTGATCGCTGGTATCTGGACGGCGGCCGCATCCCCACCTGCATTGCCGTCGAGGCCGGGCAGGCGGACCTGTTCCTCGCCGGGTTTCTGGGTATCGATTTCATTACCCGCGGTCTGGCCGTTTACCGTCTGCTGGACGCGGTGGTGACCTTTCATCGGCCGCTGCCCGTTGCCGGCGACACCATCCGCTACGACATCCGTATCGAACGTTTCTTTCGCCAGGACCAGACCTATCTACTCCGCTTCAGTTTCGAGGGGACGGTCAACGGCGAGCCGCTGCTCAGCATGAAGAACGGTTGCGCCGGTTTCTTCACCGAGGCGGAGCTCGCCGCCGGCAAGGGGATCGTGCACACCAAATTCGACCTGCTGCCGCAGCCGGGAGTTCGCCCCGCCGACTGGCGGGAACTGGCCGCCATGGCGGTCGAAGCCTACGACGAGCGGCAGATCGACGCCCTTTATCGTGGTGATCTCGCCGGCTGTTTCGGTCCGCTTTTCGGCCAACTGCCGATAAGGCGGCCGGCGACCCTGCCGGGCGGCAAGCTGAAACTGGTCGATCGGGTGACGCACCTCGATCCGGCCGGCGGACGCTTCGGTATCGGCCTGATTCGCGCCGAAGCCGATATCCATCCGGACGACTGGTTTCTGGTCTGCCACTTCTGCGACGACAACGTCATGCCGGGCACCCTGATGTACGAATGCTGTCTGCACACCCTGCGTATTTACCTGCTGCGTCTGGGCTGGGTCGGTGAGGCGGACGAGGTCGTTTACCAGCCGGTTGCCGGGGTCGCCAGTCAGCTCAAGTGCCGGGGGCAGGTCACCGAGGCGACGCGGCGGGTCACTTACGAAGTAAGCATCAAGGAGATCGGCTACCGTCCCGAGCCGTACGCCATCGTCAACGCCCTGATGTACGCCGACGGCCAACCGGTGGTCGAAATCGGCGACATGTCGGTGCGTCTGACCGGGCTGACACGGGAGAAGGTGGAGGGTTTCTGGGCGGGGGCGACTGACCCGGTTTCGGCGACTGTCCCCGTGGCGGCGGCTGAAAACCGGGGGACAGCCCTCCCCAAAAACGGGGGGACAGTCCCCGTGTACGACTATGAGCGCATCCTTGCCTTTGCCGTCGGCAAGCCGTCGGAGGCCTTCGGCGAGCCGTACCGGATCTTTGACGAGGAACGGCGCATCGCCCGTCTGCCCGGTCCTCCTTTTCAGTTTCTCGACCGCATCGTCGCCATTGCCGGCGAGCCGTGGAAGCTGGTTTCCGGGGCGACGGTGGCGGCCGAGTACGACGTGCCGCCCGACGCCTGGTATTTCGCCGCCGGCCGCCAGCCGCAGATGCCCTTCAGCATCCTGCTCGAAATCGGGCTGCAGCCGTGCGGTTGGCTGGCGGCCTATCTCGGCTCGGCGCTGACCAGCCCGGTCGATCTCTCCTTCCGCAATCTCGACGGCCGCGCCGTCCAGCACCGGCCGGTCACTCCCGACTCCGGAACGCTGACCACCCAAGTGAAGATCACCCGCGTCGCCACCAGCGGCGGCATGATCATTCAGGGGTACGATTTCGCCATCCACGACCGGCGGGGACCGGTTTACAGCGGCGACACCGTTTTCGGTTTTTTCTCCAGGGAAGCCCTCGCCCAGCAGGTCGGGGTGCGCGACGCCAAGCCGTGGCAGCCCGCCGCCGGCGAACTGGCCGGCGCGGAATCGTTCCCGTATCCGACCGAGGCGCCCTTTCCCGAAGCCAAACTGCGCATGATCGCCCACGTCGATGCTTTTCTGCGCCACGGCGGCCCGCACCGCCTCGGTTATATTCGCGGCAGCAAACCGGTCGACCCGGATGAATGGTTCTTTCAGGCCCACTTTTACCAGGATCCGGTCTGGCCCGGCTCCCTCGGTCTCGAATCGTTTCTGCAACTGCTCAAGGTGGTCGCCGTCGATCGCTGGGGGGGCGGGGGGGACGCCGTGTTCGAAACGGTCGCCCTCGGCGCCGAACACCGCTGGAATTATCGCGGCCAAATCGTACCGGCCAACCAGGCGGCCAGCGTCGAGGCGGTAATCACCGGTATCGACGACGACCAGCGCCTGCTCAAGGCCGACGGCTACCTGTCCGTTGACGGCAAAATTATCTACCAGATGTTCGACTTCACGGTGCGGGTGTGCGGCTGAAGGCGGAAGATTTGTCCGGGTGACTGAATGGGCGGGCCTGACTGCTGGCGGGTGCTTCAGGGCGCATCGGATCCGCTTCAGCCGGCGCGCAACCCGGAAGGCGCCGGGAAGGTTTTTCCTTCACCTGCGTGCGATTTTCTGCTACAACCATCCATTCGGCAGTCGGATTAACCTCCGCTTCCGGGATCCTGCGTAAAACAATCAACCGGACGGGCATGAGATATTCACGCGTATATTTGGAATCGGTCGGCTATGAGCTGGCGCCGATCGTCGTCACATCGATGGAGCTGGAAAATCGGCTGAAACCGATGTACGAGGCGCTGCACATCGCGCCGGGGCAACTGGAGGCGCTTACCGGCATCCGCGAGCGGCGTTGGTGGAAGCCGCACACGCCGGTGTCCCAAGGCGCCATTGCCGCTGCAACCAAGGCTTTGCAGGGGCGCGATGTCGCCCCGCAGGAGATCGGCGCGCTGGTTTACGCCGGCGTCTGCCGGGAGCACTTCGAGCCCGCCACCGCCTGTCAGGTCGCCGCCGCCATCGGCATTCAGGGCAATGCCGCCGTCTACGACATCTCCAATGCCTGTCTGGGGGTGCTCAACGGCGTTCTCGACGTCGCCAACCGCATCGAGCTCGGGCAGATTCGCGCCGGGCTCGTCGTCGCCTGCGAAAGCTCGCGGGAAATCAACGAAATCATGATGCGCCGCCTGCTCGATAAGCCGAGCATGGAGCTCTTCACCACCTCCTTGGCCACTTTCACCGGCGGATCCGGCGCGGTGGCTATTCTCCTCACCGACGGCTCCTTCACGCCCTCGCGCCGGCCGCGTCTGCTCGGCGGCGTCAATGTCGCCGAACCGCGGCACCATGCGCTTTGCCGCTGGGGGATCGAGGGGGAGAATCCGGCCTGTCAGACCCCCTACATGCGCACCGACGCGGTGGCCGTGATGAAGCACGGGGTCGAACTCGGCAAGCGCACCTGGGATGCCTTCCTGACCGAACTGGAGTTGACCGCCCCGCGCATCAACAAGGTCATCTGCCACCAGGTGGGCGAGGCGCATCAGAAACTCATTTTGCAGACCCTCGGCATTGCCGCGGAAAAAGATTTCACCACCTTCGAATTTCTCGGCAACATGGGCACCGTTTCCCTGCCGATCACCGCCGCCATCGCCAAGGAACGCGATCTTCTCCTGCCCGGGGATATCGTCGGCTTCCTCGGCATCGGCAGCGGCCTGAACTGTTTGATGCTGGGGATTCAGTGGTAAGCAAGGATCTCTATCCCTTTACCGGAAAATTCCGCGACCTCGGCGGCCTGCGCCAGCATTACCTCGATGAAGGCGCGGGGGAGCCGGTGGTCATGCTGCACGGCAATCCTTCCTGGTCCTTCTACTACCGCAATCTGGTGCTCGCCCTGCGCGACCGTTGCCGGGTTATCGTCCCCGACCACATCGGCTGCGGTCTCTCCGACAAGCCGGACGACACCCTCTACAGCTACACCTTGCGGCAGCGGGTGGACGATCTGGCCGGGTTGCTCGATGAACTCGGCATCGACGAAAAGATCACCCTGGTGCTGCACGACTGGGGCGGGATGATCGGCATGGCTTATGCCAGCCGCCATCCCGAACGCGTCCGTCGTCTGGTCATTCTCAACACCGCCGCCTTTCACCTGCCGGCGAGCAAAAGCTTTCCCTTTGCCCTGAAACTCTGCCGCACTCCCCTCGGCTCGCTGCTCATCCGCGGCGGCAACGCCTTTGCCCGCGCCGCCGCCCGGGTCGGCTGCAAGCGCCGGCCGATGCCGGCCGAACTGCGCGACGCCTATTGCCGTCCCTACGATTCGTGGCGCAACCGCATCGCCACCTTGCGCTTCGTCCAGGACATCCCTCTGGCGCCGAGCGATGCCGGCTACGCCATGATCAACCATGTCCAGGCGGGCCTGCACCGTTTTGCCGACCGGCCGATGCTGATCTGCTGGGGGGAGCGGGATTTCGTCTTCGACCGGCATTTTCTCGCCGAATGGCGGCGGCGCTTTCCCCGCGCCGAAGTGAACTCCTTCGCCGATTGCGGCCACTATATCCTCGAGGATGCAGCCGAAGAGGTCATCCCGCTGGTTCGCGATTTTCTCGCCCGTCACCCGCTGGAGCCGCACGCGGCATGAGCGAAGCGCGCCCGATCAACATCGCCGCCCATCTCCCGGAGATGGCGCGACAGCAGCCCGACACCCCCGCCATCCATGTACCGCACCGCCGGAACGGCCAACTCTCCTACCGCCACGCCACCTTCGCCCAGCTTGAACAAGAGAGCAACCGCATCGCCCACGCCCTCGAAGGGTTCGGCATCGGGCGCGGCGTCCGCACCGTGCTGATGGCGCCCCCCGGCCTCGATTTTTTCGCCCTGACTTTCGCCCTGTTCAAAGTCGGCGCGGTGCCGATTCTGGTCGATCCCGGCATGGGGGTGAAGAATCTCAAGGTCTGCCTGGAGGAGGCCGCGCCCGAGGCGTTTATCGGCGTGCCCAAGGCGCATATCGCCCGCCTCCTCTTCGGTTGGGGGAAAAAGGATTTGCGCCTGCTGTTGACCGTCGGCCGCCGTTTCGGCTGGGGCGGGACGACCTTGCAGAAGCTGGTCGCCACCGTGCCCAGCGAACGCCCTTATCTCCTGGCGCCGACGGACGCAAAGGAGACGGCGGCCATTCTCTTCACCAGCGGCAGCACCGGGGCGCCGAAAGGGGCCGTCTACAGCCACGGCAATTTCGCCGCCCAGGTGGAAAGGCTGCGCGAACTCTACGATATCCGCCCCGGCGAAATCGATCTGCCGACCTTTCCGCTTTTTGCGCTGTTCGACCCGGCGCTGGGGATGACGGCGGTCATTCCGGAGATGGACTTCACCCGCCCGGCACTGATTAACCCGCAAAAGCTGGTGGCCGCCATCCAGCAGTTCGGCGTGACCAATATGTTCGGCTCGCCGGCCCTGATCAACCGGGTTGGGCGCTATGGCCTGGAAAACGGAATCCGCCTGACCACCATCCGGCGGGTGATTTCCGCCGGCGCGCCGGTGCCGGCCAAAGTTCTCGAACGCTTTGCCACCCTGCTGTCGCCCGACACGCAAATCTTCACCCCGTACGGCGCCACCGAGGCGTTGCCGGTCTGCTCCATCGGCAGCCGGGAAATTCTCGGCCAGACGCGGCGCCAAACCGATAAAGGGGAGGGGATCTGCGTCGGCCGGCCGGTGCCGGAGCTGCGGCTGGAAATCATCGCCATCAGCGACGAACCGGTGGCAAGGTGGGATGAGGAACTGAAACTGCCCGTCGGCGAAATCGGCGAAATCGTCGTCCAGGGGCCGCAGGTGACAGCCGGCTATTATCGCCGGCCCGAGTCGACGGCACTGGGCAAGATCGTCGATCCGGCCGGCGGCTTTTTCCACCGCATGGGCGATCTCGGCTACCGCGACGCGCAAGGGCGCATCTGGTTCTGCGGGCGCAAGGCGCACCGCGTCATCACCGCCGACGGCACCCTGTTCACCATCCCCTGCGAGGCGCTCTTCAACGCCCACCGGCAGGTGTTTCGCAGCGCTCTGGTCGGTGTTGGCGCGCCGGGGCGGCAGCGCCCGGTTATCTGCATCGAGACCGAACTTGGCGTGCCGCGCTCCGCCTATCCCCGTATTCGCGAAGAGTTGCTGACGAGTGCCGGGGAGAACCCGATGACCGCCGGCATCGCCGACGTTCTGTTTCACCCTCTGTTTCCCGTCGATATCCGGCACAATGCGAAAATTTTTCGCGAGAAGCTCGCCCTTTGGGCGGAAAAGGAACTGGCGTGAAGGCGCTGGTCACCGGCGGCGGCGGATTTCTCGGCCAAGCCGTGGTGCGCCTGCTCCGGGCGCGTGGGGATGCGGTCCGCTCCTTCTCCCGGCGTCCCCACCCCGAGCTGGCCGCTCTGGATGTCGAGCATTGCCTGGGTGAGCTGACCGATGCGCCGGCGCTGGCCGCAGCCGCGAAAGGGTGCGACATCGTCTTCCATATCGCCGCCAAAGCCGGGGTCTGGGGGGCGCACGCCGATTTTTATCGGGCCAATGTGGTTGGCACACGCAACGTCCTCGCCGCCTGCCGGCAGTACGACATCGGCAAACTCGTTTACACCAGTTCGCCGAGCGTCGTCTTCGACGGCAGCGACATGGAAGGGGTGGACGAGTCCATCCCTTATCCGCGGCATTTCGACGCCAGCTACCCGGCGACCAAGGCGGAAGCCGAACGGCTGGTGCTGGCCGCCAACAGCGCCAGCCTCGCCACTGTCGCCCTGCGCCCGCACCTGATCTGGGGACCGGGAGACAACCATCTGGCGCCGCGCATTCTCGCCCGCGGCCGGGCCGGCGCCTTGCGCCGCATCGGCAACCGCCCCTGCCTGGTCGATACCATCTACATCGATAACGCCGCCGAGGCGCACCTGCAAGCCGCCGACCGTCTCGTCGCCGGCTCGCCGCCGGCGGGGCGCGCCTACTTCCTCGCCCAGGGGGAGCCAAAGCCGTTGTGGGAAATCGTCAATCGCATCCTCGCCGCCGGCGGCCTGCCCCCGGTCCGCCGCAGCATTTCGCCGGCCGCCGCCTACCGGATCGGCTGGTTGCTGGAGAAAATTTATGGCGGGCTGCGCCTCTCCGGCGAGCCGCGTCTGACCCGCTTCGTCGCCCGCGAACTCTCCACCGCCCACTGGTTCGACCTGAGCGCCGCCCGCCGCGATTTCGGCTACGCGCCGCGCGTCTCCTTCGACGAAGGGATGGCGCGGCTGGAGCGCTGGCTGGCCGCCGGGCCGCCGCCCCAGAGCGAATAACGCCCGTGCTTGCGCCTGTATCCCCCTGGCGTGCGGCCCCGCAGCGACTCAGCCTCGGCACAGACGAGGCGCATCTGTGGCGGGTGTCGCTGGCGGATGCGGAAAAAAGCTATCTGCGGCACAAAAACCTGCTCTCTCCCGACGAACTTGCCCGCGCCGAGCGCCTGCGCCTGCCGGAAAAGGCGCACGCCTTCGCCGCCGGCCGCACCCGCCTGCGGCAAATTCTCGGCCGCTATCTCGATCTTGCCCCGACGGAGCTTTCCTTCGTTTACGGTCCGCACGGCAAACCCGCCCTGAACCCCGAACATTATTGCACCCTGCATTTCAACCTGGCCCATTCGGGCGATCTTCTCCTGTTGGCGGTGGCCGGCCGGCCGCTCGGCGTCGATCTCGAACGGATCGACCCTGCTCTGGATTTCGCCCCGTTGGCCGAGCGCTTTTTCACCCCGGCCGAACAGGCGGCGTTGCGGCAGGCCCCGCCACACCGCCGCCGGCGTGCCTTCTACCGGCTCTGGACGCGCAAGGAGGCGTACCTGAAGGGGAGGGGAGGGGGATTTTCGGCGAACCTCGCCGAGCCTGAGAACTCCGCATGGCGCCTCCGCCACTTCTTTGTCGCACCCTCGCACCTCGGGGCGCTGGCGATATCGGGTGGGGCGGTGAATGCGCTTTTGCGCTGGACGTGGGAAGAAGACGGCGGGACTTCGTTGATTGAAGGCGGTTTATGGGCCAGTTCCCGGAAACGGGGATGACCGGCGCCCATGGTGAGCATCGGAACGAAGTTTCGTTTTTATGGCGGTGGAAGTTTTCTGCTCACCAAACCGGTCGTTTCAGCCGTACACCACCTTAAGGTGGGCGCTCCCGCCTTTTCTTCGTTTCTTGATGACGATATCCACGTCACGGTCGAACGCCACCAGCAACATGCAGAGCTTTTCCAGAGAAAAGCCATCAAGCTGACCTTTCATGATTTTCGAGATCAATGAGCCGGCGTAGCGCTTCCACCTGTCGCTGCGCTTGCGGGGAGGGTGTATCTGTATCAAAAAATCCCGCCGGCGGGCGGGGCGGAGCAGGGCGGTTGACCAGGGGGACGGGGCGTGCCGAAAGGACTTCAGACCAACTGCTGCTCAATGGCGTACCGGGTCAGTTCGGCGTTGTTCTTCAGATTCATTTTACCCAGCAGATGCGACCGGTGGGTGCTGACCGTTTTGATGCTCAGGGCCAGTTCGGCCGCCACCATGCTGACGGTTTTTCCCGAGGCGAGCATGCAAAGAACCTGGTATTCGCGGTTGGATAGATGGGTGTGAAGAGGCTTTCCATCTCCTTCCATCGACACGAGAACCTCGGCCAGGGCGGGGCTGACATATTTCTTTCCGGCGCTCACCCGGCGCATGGCCGACAGCAGTTCGGCGGGGGTGCAGCCCTTGGTCATGTAGCCCGACGCGCCGGCGCGAAAGGCGCGCAACGCGTACTGCTCTTCGGGGTACATGCTGAGCATCAACACGGGCAATTCCGGCCGTATCCTTTTGAGTTCCATCAGCACATCCAGGCCGCTGCGGCCCGGCATGGAAATATCGAGAAAGACCAGGTCGTAGGGGTTGGCGCCGACCTTCTTCAAGGCCTCGGCGCCGTTCGCCGCCTCATCGACGCTTGCCGCCGCAGCTTTGTCGATGATGACCTGCTTGAGGCCTTCACGGAAAATAGCATGGTCGTCGGCAATCAAAACGCGCTTGATCATCGGCCGGTTTCTTCCGTTGCCAAAGTCATGAGGCGGCCTTGGGCAGCGCCATTTCCCCCAAGGACCATTCGGGCAAAAGCTCGGGCGCCGGTTGCGTCGCGATGACCCGATGGGGAATCGTGACCTTCACCGACGTCCCCAGCCCCGGCAAACCCCTGAACCTGACCTCGCCGCCAAAAAAGACGATGCGTTCGCGAATGCCGAGAAGGCCGAGGGAATGCCGATGGGCGATTTCGTCCCTGGTGATCCCGCGGCCATTGTCGCCGACCTGCAGCATCAGTCGGGATTCGGATTCGATCAGGCGCACGGAGACTCTGGTGGCCTGAGCATGGCGCAGTATGTTGGTCAACGCTTCCTGGAGGATGCGGAACAGCGCCGTCGCCCGTTCTCGGTCGGGCTCCTGGTGGTCGAGTTCGATACGGAGATCGCAGGCGATGCCGCTCCGTTTCCGAAATTCCCCGACTTGCCATTGGACAGCGGCGGCCAGCCCGAGATCGTCCAGCATGATCGGCCGCAGGTCCGCTGAGACCCGCTGGACGGTCTTGATGGTCGAAGCCGTCATCCGCGACATGCCGGCGAGCTTGCGCCGCAGTTTGCCCGGATCAAGCGGCAGATCGCCTTCCAGATCGGAAATCTCCAAGGCCAGGGTTGCCAGCACCTGTCCCAATTCGTCATGGATTTCCCGGGCGATCCTTTTTCTTTCTTCTTCCCGCGCCGCTTGCAGGCGCCATGAAAAATGGCGCAACTGTTCTCTCGATGTCCTCAGCTCGGTTTCGGTCTTTTTGCGCTCGGTAATGTTTTTTCGCAGCGGATGCAAAACGAAAAAAACAAGAGTCGGAAACAGGAACAAAATCAGCAGGGCCGGCACAAGAAAAAACACGACCAGCCGCGGATCGTTCAAATACGATAAAACCTGTGGCAGCGGCACGACCAGATAGAGCAGGGCCATCATCGCCGATTCGGCAAAGAAGATGGAGAAAACCAGGATGGCCATCAGGTGCCACGGCGATTCATAGAGCGATGCGGGCGCCTCTTTCAACCCGACGCTGCGGATTTTTTGCCAGGACAGCATTTTTTCAGAATCCAAAAGGCGAATTGATGACCGGCTCCACCGGGAAGCCGTTTTCATCGGCCAGCCACGGCAAGCTCCTCTCTGTTTTCGTCTTCGCCTCGCTGCCCGATACGACCGTGAAGGCGGACAACTCCACATCGGTCCAGACCGCGAAGGACTTGGCATAGACAACCTTGTACGACGCCAGCCCGTACTCATCCGTAATCACTTCTTGCGGTATGGAGGCGACGTTGCCGGGATCGAGTTGTCCGTTGACAATGACGTCGTCTTCGCCGGCATCGAGAATGCCGTTTCTGTTCCGATCCTCATTCTCGAAAACAGCGGTAACCTCGGCCTGACTATGCGGTGGATCGTCGCCGAGCATTTCCTCATCGGTGATGCGTTCCCAGTGCCCGGATTTAAACCGGACCGGATGGATTCCCAGATTGATTTTCTGATCGGCGATAGGGTTGCCGTTGTTGTCGGTGACCAGAACGGTGACCGGCATGCCGTAGGCGACCTCGATGCCGTCCCGCTCGATGATTTCCAGCCGATTGGTGGTGCCGATAACGATACGCGCCGCTTTCTGGCCGATGGTGAGGTAAAGATCGCTGGCGTCATCGGTGATCAGGCCGCTGGTTGCCGCGCGGATTTGGACGCCATTCTGGGCGGACGGCAGACTGCCCGCGGTAAAGACGGCAGTCGCCTGACCGGCGGTGTCGGTCAGGGCGGCAAGGGGGGAAATGCTTTCGCCTCCTCCGGGACCGGCGATGAGTTGAAAATTCACCCGCGCTCCCTGAACCGGATTGTTCGAAGCATCGCGGACCGTGGCGACGAGGTCGGAGGTCGAAGCGGCGATGCCGACGCTGGGTGGAAGAACGGTGGGAAAAGCCTGCACATCAAGACGACTCGGATTGACCGCCAGGACATTCAGCCGGAGAAAATCCGCCAGGCCCGTCGAACTGGAAACCTGAATGGTCGCCGGCGTCGCCAGGTTGCTGGCGATGTACCGCACCGTCGCCCGCCCCTGGGAATCCGTCGTCGCCTCGATTTGTCCCGGAGCGCTCTCCCCGGCAAAGCCGCCGTGGCTGGCGCTGAAGGTCAGGATTTGCCCTTCGACCGGACCGTTGTCATCTTCCCACTGGACCCGCAGGTCGTTGTCGTCGCTGGCCACCGGCACGGAAGTATCCTGAGCCGGATCGACGAAACCGAAACGGGTGTCCTTTACCGTGAGCAGGACATCCTTTTGCGCTCCGCCGCCTTTGACGGTGACCGTGTCCTGACCGAGGACATCGCCGCTGTAACCGGCCTGAAATTCGCCATCGACATTGGTGGTGAGCACGATGATGGGGCCCGATGTCGTCCCGCCGAATTCCGCCGTTGCCGAAAGGGTATTGCCGAGGTTGGAGGACAGGATCAACTCCTCCCCGAAAAGGGGGGTTCCGCCGGCGTCGCGAATTTGCCCGGACACCGCAATCCCCTGCGTATCGCTCGCCAGCAGCGAGGTTTTCGAAGCGTTCAGGCTCAGCGTCGTGCCGGTGATCGTCATCGGCACGGTTTTAACCGTATCGCCCGAGGCGACGGTCAGGGTGACCACCTGGTTGGCTTTCTCCGGACCCGCCCGGAAAGTGAAGGCGGCTGTCCCGTCCGCGCCGGTGGTTGTCGCCGCCGCGCTCAGCAGCCCGGCCGAGGCGCGTATCGCAACCGGCACGTCCGCAAGGGCGGCATTGTTCTGGTCGAGGGCGGTTACGGTCACCGTGGCCATGTCGGAATTGTCCGTCAGCACCGTATATTGGGAGGCGGCAAGAGACATCCGGGCGAGTCTGGGATCGCCGGCGGTTGTGTCCGACCGAAAGGGGTTGTCCTCATTGTTCCTGTCATTGTCCCCGCAGCCGGCGAGGGCCAGAATGCAGAGCGCCGCCATGATCCATTTGCGCATTTCCAGTCTCCTGTTGCAAAGCACCGATATGTCCTAGAATTGAACGGTCAGATTTCCCCCGGCCGAGATGTCGCTTTTGAGCTGGCCTTCAAGCTCCAGGCTCAGGGGGCCGAGGGTGATGGCCAGGCCGGCAAAACCGCCGAAATTGTCTTCTTCTTCGATCCGCTCCGATTTCATCCGGTAGAAGACCGGGCCCGCATAGAGCACGAATGGTCCGGCGCCCATCTGGAAGGGAAAGCCTGCCTCGATTTCCCAGAGGTCTTCGACCATGCCTCCGTTGTCCTCGAAGTCGCCGAAGATTCCGCCCTGTAGCGCCATCCCCCAGCCGAAATGCTCGCCGTCGTGGAACGCTCCCTTGATGCCGATCATGCCGAAGGGCTCGAAATCGGCATCGAAATTCTCGTCCGCCGTTTCCAGGTTGGCGGCGCCGCCGCGAATGTAGGCCTCCCAGCGGGGCTCGTCCTCAATTCCCAAACCGTAGCCCAGGTGCACGTAACCCCGGTTCTGCTCGACGTCGAAACCGTCCCATTCGGCCTGGTACAGAAAATAACCAACGCCGAAATTTACTTCGCCGTGGTCCGCCGCCGGCGTCGCCGGGCCGATATGAAAGGCGAAAGCCGGGGTGCAGACGGCGAGGAAAACAAAAACCAGAATGAATTTTTTCATCGGCTTCTCCGTAAAGATTCGACTGGCTGAAAGGTTAAGCTTTGGTTCCTGTCAGAAATGAACGGACATGAAGCCGCCGACCGACAGGTCGCTCCTGTATTGAGCCTCGGCTTCCAGGCGGATCGGCCCCAACTCCAGTCCGACGCCGCCGAAACCGCCGGCGTTGCCATCCTCTTTCTCCTTCGATATAAAACCGTGGACATCGTCCATTTTGAATTGGGCGTGATAGAAAACCGGACCTGCATAAAGAATGACCGGTCCCAGGCGTTCCTGGAGTGGAAAGGCGAGTTCGATCTCCCAGTTGTCCCTGATCTCCAGCTCCCTGGATTTATAATCGCCGAAATAGGCGCCCTGCAGACACATTCCCCAGCTGAAGTATTTTCCTTCCTGGAAAGCGCCCTTGAGTCCGACGGCGCCAAAGGCTTGGCCCTCCTCTTCGACGTAATCCTTGAAATCTTTTTCATCGCCGAGAACCGCCGCGCCGCCGCGCAGGTAGATTTCCAGGCGGGGTTCGTTTTCGAGGCCGAGGCCGAAACCCAGATGCGCGTAGGCCCGGGTCTGCTCGAAGTCGATTGCCTCGAATTGCGCTTTGTGGTTGAAGGTTCCCACGCCGAGATTCACCTCGCCGTGGTCCGCCGCCGGCGTCGCCGGTCCGATGTGAAAGGCGAGAGCCGGCCCGGCGGCGAAAAGGAAAATCAGCAGGAAAACGATTTTTTTCATCGATACTCTCCCCTTGGGCAACCTATTCGACAGTGGTTTCTTCCCGGCGCTGAAGCTTCTCCAGATTTTCCTTGGCATTGGCATAGAAACGGGGGTTCAGGTCGAGCGCCTGGCGAAAGGCTTTTTCCGCCTGCTCCTTCTTCCCCTGCGTCATCAGGATGTAGCCGAGGTTGTTCCAGGCGGCGGCCGGTCCCAGCGTTTTCTGGAACAGCGCCAGGGCCTGATCGCTTTCGCCGCCGAGAACGTAGACCACGGCCAGATTGTTGCGCATCACGGGATTGTCCGGTTCGAGCCGCCAGGCTCGCTGCAACGCCGCAACGGCATCGCTATTGCGCTCGCGCAGCAGAAAGTGGAACCCGAGATTGTTCAACGCGGCTGCCGATCCCGGTTGTTTCTCGACCACCTGCCGGTGCAGCGGCTCGGCCTTGTCGTACCGGCCAAAGCCGTCGTAGACGATGGCCAGCTCCGAGGCGATTTCCACCTGTCCGGGATGGCTCTCCAGCGCGGTTTCAAGGATCTCCCGCGCTTGTTCCGTTTTGCCCGTCTGCCGGTGCAGACGGCCAAGGCCGAGAAGGGCGGGCAGATGGGTCGGCTGCCGTTGCAGCGCTTCGCGGAAGGCCATTTCCGCTTTTTTCGCGTCGCCGACAGCCGCCCGTGCCCGACCGAAACCGGTGCAGGCCGCCGCCGATCCGGGATCTTTTTTCAGGGCGATGAGAAAGTGCAACTCGGCCAGCGACGGATTGCCCTGGCTCAGATAGCCGGCGCCTTCGCGCAGCAGATCCGGGACGGAGAGATTTTCCAGCGCTTTGCTTTGGTCCGCGTCCGCCACCGTATCGAGCTTTGCCATTTCCGCCGCGGTAATGTTCGCGTGTTGCACCGTGGTCGTCGTGCAGCCGCAAAGCAGGAGGAACAGGATCATGGCCGGATATTTCATCGTTTTCATTCCTTAGCGGCCCCCCAGGGCCGGGAGAAGATTACGGGCGATCTGGATGGCGGCCGGCCCGAGCAGAACGACAAAAATCGTCGGGAAGATAAACAGGACCAGCGGGAAAAGCAGTTTGACCGCCGCCTTGGCCGCGATCTCTTCGGCCATCTGGCGTCTTTTGGTGCGCATGCTTTCGGAATGCACCCGCAACGCCTTGGCCAGACTGGTGCCGAAACGGCTGGTCTGGATCAGCACCGTCGTCAGATTCTGCACCTCCGCTACTCCCGTGCGCTGGCCCATGTTGCGCAGGGCGTCCTCCCGCCCTTTGCCGGCGCGCACTTCCAGGTTGGTCAGCAGATACTCATCGCTCAAGTCCACCGACAGGGAGCGGATTTCCTCGCCGACCCGCTTGAAGGTCATATCCAGCCCCAGCCCGGCCTCGACGCAGACAACCATCATGTCCAGGGCATCGGGCACCGCCTTGAAAATTCTTTCCTGCCGTTTCTGGCGAAAATGGGTGAGAACGAAATCGGGCAGTAAATAACCGACGGCGGCCAGGGCGAAGGCGATCGCCAGGGTTTTCGGATCGAGAGAAACGAAAAGGCCGCGAAAAAGCCAGACCACGGGGAGAAGGACGGCGCCGGCGGTTTTCGCCGCGAGAAAATTGCGGTAGGCCTGATTCGAACGAAAGCCGGCCTGAATCAGCTTCAGCCGAATCTTCTTGCGAATAGATTCTTCGCTCGGCACCGAAAGCTTGTGCAGCGGCTTGGTCATTTTCGCCACCAGCCCGGTTGATTCCTCCTGCGCCAGTCTCGACTTCCCGCGCAGAACCGCTCCCGGCGCGGTGAGCAGGCGATTGAGGCGTTCGGCGATCGCTTCCGGCCGCAGGAAGATCATGGCCAGCCCCGCAGCCATCGATGCGGCGGTCAAGAACACCAGCCCCAGAATCAGGTAGTGCCCCATGGGGCCGGAGAGGAAAGTGACGGATTCATTCATGGCCTAAATCTCGATCTGGGTGATTCTTTTGATCACTATGTAGCCGATGATCATGCTGATAATGGAGAAGATCGTCATCATATAGCCGATGGGATCTTTCCAAAGCAGCGATACATATGCGTAATTGACGAAATACAGGTAGATGAACATGGCGACGGGCAGGCCGATGAGAACCACCCCGGAGATCCTTCCCTCGGCCGTCAGCGTGCCGACGTGCCGCTTGAATTTGGTCCGCTCCCGAACGAGTGCGCTGATCTGATCGAGAATTTCGGCGATATTGCCGCCGGAATCGCGCTGGATCAGGATGGCGACGGCGAAAAAGCGCAGGTCGCGGCTCGGGATGCGTTCGCACATGTTTTCCAGCGCTTCGCGAAACGATAGCCCGAGGTTGATTTCGTCGGTGACGGCGGCAAATTCCGAGCGGATCGGCTCCTCCATCTCCTGGGTGATGATTTCCATTCCCGCCGACAAGGCCAGGCCGGAGCGCAGGGACCTGGCGAGCAGATCGAGAACCTCAGGCAGTTGTTCGTCGAATTTGAGCAGGGCCTGGCGCTCCCGGCCCTTGAGCCAGAGGAAGGGGAGAAAGGCCAGGGCAATGGCCGGCCCGAGGGCCGCGGTCCAGTTCGGGAGGAGCTTCAGGCCGATCAGAAACCCCATGCCCCCCAGGGCGAGGCTGGCGAAAATAAAGGAAGAAGCGTTGATCGCCAGCCCCGAGCGCAGCAGCATTCGGTCGATGCCCTGAACGCGCGGCAGGTTGTAGGCCCATCTTTCCAGGGGACCGATGTCGTTGAGCGCCCGATTTTTATAGAGGGCCAGTTTCTCCCGGCCATGCCGCCCCCCCGCCGAGATGAAAAGCAGCCGCCGCTTGATGGCGTAGCGCTCCTTGAAGTGGCTGCGCGACCAGGCCAGCCAGGCCACCTCCACCAGGGTGACGACGAACAGGAAGACGGCGAGCAGAAAAAACAGGGTCAGTTGATCCATCGATTCCTCCTCATTCGTAGAACCGCTCGGCCGAAAACAGATTTTCCGGCAGGCGGATACCGGCCAGATGCAGCCGGTCGGCGAATTTCGGGCGAATGCCGGTGGCGCGGAAACGGCCGAGAACCTTGCCGTTCTCTCCCAATCCCCGTTTCTCGAAAATGAAGATGTCCTGCAGGGTGATCATGTCGCCTTCCATGCCGACGACCTCGCTCACCGAGACGATTTTGCGGCTGCCGTCCGGCATGCGCGCCGCCTGAACGATGAGGTCGAGGGCCGAGGACACCATGAAGCGCATCGCCTTTTCCGGCAGTTGCACGCCGGTCATGAGAATCATCGATTCGAGACGGGTCAGCGAGTCGCGGGGCGTATTGGCGTGAATGGTGGTCAGCGAACCGTCGTGGCCGGTGTTCATCGCCTGCAGCATGTCGAAGGCTTCGGGGCCGCGCACCTCGCCGAGGATGATGCGGTCGGGACGCATGCGCAGGCTGTTGATCACCAGCTCGCGCTGGGCCACCATGCCCGTGCCCTCGATGCTCGCCGGCCGCGTTTCGAGCCGCACGACGTGTTCCTGCTGCAATTGCAGCTCGGCCGCGTCCTCGATGGTGACGATGCGCTCATTGCCGGGGATAAAGCCGGAGAGAACATTGAGCAGGGTGGTCTTGCCGGCGCCGGTGCCGCCGGAGATCATGATGTTGAGCTTGGCCTTGACGCAGCCGGCGAGAAATTGCCCGACCTCCGACGTTATGGCGCCGAAGCGAACCAGGTCCTCCAGTTTCAGCGGCTCCACCGCAAAGCGGCGAATGGAGACGATCGGTCCGTCGATGGCCAGCGGCGGGATGATGGCGTTGACGCGCGAGCCGTCCGGCAATCGGGCGTCCACCATCGGCGTCGACTCATCGATGCGCCGGCCCACCCGGGAGACGATTCGGTCGAGAATCGTCATCAGGTGCCGGTCGTTGAGAAAACGCGAGCGGGTGCGTTCGAGCAATCCCTTGCGCTCGATATAAATATGGCGGTAGGTGTTGATCAGGATATCGGAGACGCCCGGATCGCGGAGGAAGGGTTCGATCGGACCGAACCCGCGCAGTTCATCGACGATTTCACCCACCAGAAACTGGAACTCTTCCTCGTTGAGAAGGGCTTTTTCCTCGCTGAGAACAGTGGCCACCATTTTCGCCAACTCGGGCCGGGCGTCCTCCATGTCCATCGTTTCGAGGGCTTCCAGGTTGATTTCCTCGATCAGCCGGGTGTGGACCTTGTGCTTGATCGTGTAATAGAGGTCGTCCTTCTGGTAGTCCCAGGCTGTTTTTGCCGCCGGATCCGAGGCAAGCAGGGCGTTCGGCGCGGGCGCGGCGGATTTTTGGCTGCGGGAAAAAAGGCTGATCAATGCTCTTCTCCTAAACGGCTTTGCCCAGCAACCCTTTGACTCCCCGATAATGCGGAAAAGCGGCGGGGTTCTGCAGCTTCTGGATAAATTCGGCAATGTTGCGGGCCAGGGCCGAACGCGGATTGTATTTCGGCAGCGGCGTTCCGCGATTCACGGCGGCGATGACGTTTTCGTAATCGTTGGGAAAGAGCCAGAAGGCTCGATGCCCGACGGTTTTCTCCACTTCCTCCAGGGTGGCCGTCTGTCCCCGCAGAAAGCGGTTGACGACCACTTCCGTTTTTTTGATATCCGCCTTGCGCAGAAATTTCAGATGGCGGGAGGTATTGTGCACGGCCGGGACCGAAAGGTCGGTGATCAGGAAAGTCGTCTCGACCCCCCGCAAGATTTCCAGAATGCGCTCTTCGCCCGCCATGGCCGGGCAGTCGATGACGAGGGTGTCGTACAGCCTGCGCGCATGCTGAAAAATCCGGCCGATCTGCGCGGCGCTCACCGAAGTTCCTTCTTCCGGCGAGGTCGGTGCGGCGAGCAGATCGAAATCCGAGCCGGTTTTTTCCATCACCCCGGCGAGAAAAGCCGAATCAAGTCGATCGAAGTTGCGGATGACGTCGGTCATCGTCGTCTTCGGCACCAGATCGACCAGAACGCTGCTATCTCCCGCCGCCAGGTCGAAATCGAGGAGGGCGACCTTGTTCGATTTCTGCGCCGCCATGGCCGCCGCCGTGTTGACGGCCAGAACGGTCGTCCCGATCCCCCCCTTGCTGCCGATGAAGGCGTAGCTTTTGCCGCCGGCGTTTTTGCCCCTTTCGAGCAACTGCAGTTGCACCCGGCTGATCGCCTCGCGGATTTTCTGCGGATTGATCGGTTTCATGAAGTATTCGTTCGCCCCGGCTTTCATCACCTCGACGATCTGTTCCGGACTTGCATCGGAGGAAATGACGAAAAGGCACGCCTGCGGATGTTCGAGGCGCAGAGAACGGATTTTTTCGAGCATGTTGCCCGCGCCGGGACCATCGTCAAGGAAATAGATATTTGGCTCGACGGCCATATCCTTGTCGGCGCGGCGAAGACCCGGCTGACTTAGTACGTCGTCCGCGAGAAATTTTTCGACTTCCGGGGACTGAATTTTCAGACAAACATGTAAGATCATCTTTTCCCCAAAAGCTATTGCACCAAAGCCGGATATTTCGCCAGGACACCGTAATTGGCGCCGCCGGTGCGTCCGACCGGCGCGTACGGTTCGCATTCACGGGTGGCGTAAACCGTTTTCTGGTAAAAGCCGTCACCTGCGCTTTCATAGGCTGGAATCTCAGGATTTACTTCCAGGCCGAAATGATCGACAAAGTTGACCCAGAGAGCCTTTCCGGTTACCCCCGGATAATCGTTGATGTCCCAGGTTCCCATTTTGGGCGGAATCTGACTGAAGTCCCCGGTGGAAAATTCGGAGGTGATCATGACGACATGGATGGTGACCGCGCCGACCACCCGCAAACAGCCGCTCGGATTCGAGTCGCCGGTGGGGCAGTCGATGACCGGAACCGTCAACGACCAGGGCTGCTCCCGACGGGGGCCAAGTCCCTTTGACAATTCCTTGTCGGTGAAAAAACCGCCGCATTTGCGGAAAGAGTCGAACCCCCCTCCGACTTGGCCGCCCCCTACTGAGAGGCCGACACCGAATTCGATCGTATTCGGATTGCTGCCGTCGCAATCCATCTTGCTCTCGTTGTTGCTGAAATCGATGATATTGGCCAGGTCGCTGGCATTGAAGGTGTCCGAGCAGCCGGAGGAATAATTTGTCCAGGCCCCGGTATTGGAATCGTCCTTGGCCGAGCTGTTGATCATTCGGCCGATATTGCAGGTATATTCTCCTTCGTCATTGACGATACTGCTTCTGCAGATGGCGATCGGCGCATCGGCCTCGCCAGGGGTCAAGTCGCCGGTAAAACCAAGATAGGCAACGGCGCTGGCTTCAGACTGAAAGCTGTTGAACCCCATGATCTGGGCCAGAAACGACGCTGCGGGGTGATCTTCCCGGCGCGCCACCAGCCGGACCGCGTTGATGAATTCGGGCATGACGTCCAGCTCTTCGGTCGTGTATTTCCAGATATCGATCTGGGCCAGCGAGTCATTCGGCTGGAAGGCCTTTTGCGTGAAGCTCCAGTGCCCGCGCTGAATTTCCAGTCCGTTCGTCCCGGATGTCCAGTCGATTTCCACCGCCACACCCTCGCTGGCGTTGCGCCTTGCCGTATCGTAGGCGACCTGATTGGCATTCGGGTTGACGGTGCCATCCGCCAGGTAGAGGACGGCGGCGCCGGCCAGAGCGCCGGCGTCGGCGGCATTCTGCAGTTCGTTGCGGACCACCGCCAGATGACCGATATCGACGGCAAGGGCGCCGAAAGACACCAAAACGACAATCAACAGCCCGAAAAGGACCATGACCGCACCGCGTTCATCGGTCATTTTTTGCTTGAAGCTCCGCAGACGTGCTTTCACCTTACTCCCCCCGCATTTGGCTGTTGGCCACCAGGTTTATGCCGCTCCTCCAGTCGGCGCCGCCGAGGATGGCGGCGATATTGGGAAAAACCAGAAACGTGTAGGGATAACGCACTTCGACGTTGAGGACATCGCCGTCCTTGAAGGTGGCCGGATCGTAGGGGGCTCCGTTCACGGTTAAGGCAATGTCGCTATCTCCGATAACATGTCCGCTCTGGAAAGTGATCAGATAGGTCTGGCAGTAGGACTTGACCCGGTCCCTGATTTCCTGGATGGGCGGGCGCATTTCCCGATACATCGTGCCCAGCCGCGCCCCCTCGCGACTGGCGTTGGTGATCACCGCCTTGTCGTAAAAGAGAATGCTGAACTCGATCATGCCGAAGACGAGAATCAGGAAGATGGGTAGAATAATGGCAAATTCCACCATCGAAGCGCCACGGGTCGAGCGGAGTTTATGCGGGAGCGAGTGGAGCATTATTCATTCCCCATATTGAACTCGAACGCCTTGCTTTCCTTCGGTTGCTTGGCGAAGGTTCTGTTATGAACGCCCATGACCTCTTCCGCCGTAATCCCGGCGATTCCCTCCGGAACCTTGTCCGCATGCGTATTTTCTTTATTTATGATCTGCGCATCCCAGGCTGCCTGACTGGCTTTGGCGAATTCCCGGTCGATGTAGTAAGCCTCTTCGACGGGCGCACAGGCGGACAAAAGCAGAAAAGCGGCGCTCAGGAGTATCAATGTTTTCATTTGCTCCCTCCCTTAGTGGCTTACATTGACCGGCTGATAACCGAAATCGCCGTCCAGGCCGCCCGACCGGAAGGCGGCCGCGCCCTCAGACAGAAAGTCGTGCCGGCCGAAGGCCGATTTTTCGTCGAAGGGACGTTTCCCTTCCAGCCGTCCTTCCAGATAGAACTCATAGGCGTTCGGCGGCTGCAGAAACTCGCCGGGAAATTTGATGGAACCTTCCTTGACCGGTTTGACCAGATGCGGGGTGATGGCGATGAGCAGATCGGTCTTCATCTGCCGGTATCCCGAACTGCGAAAGAGGGAGCCGAGAATCGGGATTTCGCCCAGGCCGGGCACCTTCTCGATTGTCTCGCGCAGGTTGTCCTGCAGCAGGCCGCCCAGGGCCAGGGTCTGTCCGTCGAACAGTTCGACCGTCGTTTGCAGTTTGCGGGTGGCGAGGTTGGGGACGATGAAGTTGGTGCCCAGGATGCCGGCGGGGATGACGCTGGTCGAGGCGATTTCGCTTACGCTCGGCGCCACCCGCAGGCTGATCCGGCCATCGCTGAAAACCACCGGGGTAAAGCGCAGGGCGACACCGAACTCCTTGAATTCAATGCTTATGCCGTCGTCGCCTTCGTCAACCGGGATGGGGAATTCGCCGCCGGCGAGGAAGCTCGCTTCCTGCCCGCTCATGGTGACCAGGCGCGGTTCGGCCAGGGTGCGGGCGAGACCGTTGGTTTCGAGGAATCGAAGGGCGGTCTGGAAATCGTCGATTTGCAGGAAGATGTTGGCGGCGTTGCCGGCGAAATTCATGAACATCGATCCCGGATTCTGGATCAGCCCGTCAATGGCGCCTTCGAAGATTCCCGATTGCTCCGGGGCGCTGGGAAAATTGGCATGAATGAAGGCATCCTCGATGGGCGTAAAAACATTGCCGGTGCCGATGGCGCCGGTGAGGTTGTCGCTGAGCCCCTCCAGGCCGATGCCCGCTTTGAATTCCCGGTCCCAATTGCGGGTCACTTCAGCGACCTTGACCTCGAGCATCACCTGCTGTGGGCTGCCGATCCGCAGGAGATTGGTGATGCCGGCGCCGGAGCGGCCGGTGCCCTGAGCCGCATCCTTGCCTTCGGCTTCTTTGGGCAGGTAATTCTGCGCCAGCCGGATCACCTGTTCCGCCACTTCCGGGCCGGACACCGTGCCGGAGAGGACCATCCCTTTTTCCGAGGAATAGACGTCGATCTCTTCGTTCGGATACAGTTCGTGCAGCTTTTCCTTGAAGGCGGTCAGGTCAAGAGCGACCACGACATCCAGCAAGGTTTTGCCCCTCTCATCCTCCCAGAGAATAATACTGGTGTAACCGACCTTCTTGCCGTAGACGTAAAGTTCGCGGGGGGAGAGCACCACCACATCGGCCACATCCGGATCGGCAATGGAGACCCGTTTGAAGGGAAAGGAGGTGGGCACCAACTCCGAACCCCCGAGGCGCAAGCGCAACGTTTTCTGTTCGGCTTCCTGCGCCTGGGCAAAGGGAGCAAACAGGGTCGCGCCAAGCAAGAAGAGCATAAAAAGGGCAGGGCGGATAAATCGCCGGCAGATCATTCCTCACCTCCTGATTCCTCGTCGTCATGCCAATACAGTGCGTCCGGACGGACGGGTCAGATTTGTTCGTCCGAGCCGTCTCCTTTAAAGTTCACCGACTCGCGTTTGGAACGCCGGATGACCTCCACTTCGAATTTCGGCTGCGGGGCCGGTTTGGGACGGTATACGGCTTTTCTGGGGCGAGCTTTCTCGGGCGCCGGCTCCGCGTCGTCGAGGGGATTGCGCAGCGCCAGATAAATGCCGCCATCGTTCATTTGCAGCGCCAGCTTTTCGGCCTCTTTCGGTTCGAGCTCCAACGTGACCGTCTTCACCACTTTCGGTTTGCCGTCTTCGGTGAAGGTCTCCTGGGCGATGGCCAGCACCTTGACCCGATGCAGCAGAATCTTCGAAGTCTTGGCCTTTCGGTTCTTCTCCTCCACCGCGATGACATCGACATAGGCGTGGGGCAGAATGAAGCCGCCGACCCCGCTCACCTCATCGACTCTTATCGCCATGGCGCGCATTCCCGGGTTGATGATCGCCACCATGCCGGCCCCCGAACCGGGCGGCGCCAGGTGCGGCGCCATGATCGGCTCGCCGGCCCAGATGCGGGTGATCACCGTGCGGTCCTTGATCTCGTCCAGGGTATGAAAAGCCCCCTTGGGGATGCTGCTCTTCGGCCATTCGGCGAGAATCAGATTCTCCGCCGACAGCGGAGTGCCGATGTTGAGGTCCTTGGAGGCGACCACCACCCGCACCGCCGGCAATTTTTCCACCGCGTCCACGGTGACCTGCCGCGAACGGGAGGAAAGCCATTTGTTGGCGAGAATGACTGCGGTCAGGCCGAAGCCGATGGCGAGAACGAGAGCGATCAGGGCGCCGTAACGTTTCATCTGGGTTCCCCCTATTTAATTAAATAAACTTACTGTTTGTGAGGGAAAGTTTTATCGTACCAACGTATTATGTCAAGCCCATTAGAAGTTTTATTTGGGAGGAATATTCAGACGAGATCGCCCCAGGCGAGGAAGGCGAAATATCCCAGCGCCATGGCCGGTGCATAAGGGATCTTGTGCTTTTTCGCCGGCGTTTCCGGGACCAGGCAGCGCACGTCCTTGGTGGCCGCGAAAGCGGCGAGGGCCGCCACTCCGGCCTGGGCCTTCTCGCGGATGTTGCAGACGACCGCATAGTAGACCAGCGATATCGCCCCCCCGATGAGCGCCATGTAGAGAAACGTCTGAAAAACCGCTGAGGGCCCGATCAGGGCCCCCAGCGCAGCCATCGCTTTTACGTCGCCCGCACCCATTCCGCTGAGGAGAAACGGCACCAATAGAAGACCGAATCCGAGAGCAAGCCCTTCCCCGGCATAGAGCAGTCCATCTGTTCCCAAGTGATAGAAATTTGCAATAAACCCCAGGGCAATAGAGGGCAAAGTGATCAAGTTAGGGATCTTTCTCCAAGTCAGGTCGCTAGCAGTGATGACCAGAAGAAAAATCACGCAAAAGCTGAAAATCTTTGGGTCCATCAGGTTTCGTCACCAACGCCATTTACTTGCCCGTTGATATCGGTAAAAACGCTTTCTACGGTGGTTCCCAATGTAGTTATGACTCCAATACAAACAGCCGCGATCAACGCCACCATGATGCCGTACTCGACCATCGTCGCGCCTTCTTCGTCTTTCCACAGTTGCATCATTTTGTTTTTCATCTTTTCCATTTTCTTTCTCCTTTGAGTTATGGCAGTACCATTACTGCCGGCGAATAAACATAATCAAAAATCTGGCACTTTTTCGAACAAGGCCAAGACATTCCCCCCGAGAGTAGCGACAATCCCTACGCACACCGCCGCAATAAACCCAACCATGATGGCGTACTCGACCATGGTGGCGCCTTCTTCTTCATAAATCAGATTGGCAATGCTCGTTTTTATTTTCATTGAATTCTCCCCGTTCGCGCTTGCCCTCATTTAAACGCAGAAAATCAGCCTGTAAACCCGCAATTTGGATGATTCATTAATAGGAATGTTGTGCCGTTTCCATCGGTGTTTGTCCTATGCCGGGACAGGTTCTCCCGCCAGGCTGGCAGAAGTGACGTACTGCAGCGTCTTCTTTGTTGCAATTTGATGTTAATTAAGATATTTAAAGTTCATTGCAGTTTTCTCGCCCGGAGGTCTTGACGATGGCGAAGCAGAGTGTATCGAGCGAAGCAGTTCAGCAGGCGGGTTCGGCGGGTGGGCCGGCGGTGGCCAGGAGCGTCGAGGAAACGGGGCTTACGGTAACTTTTCTGGCCGATCTCATTCTCAAACAAATACTTTTCGTAGGAGAATTCACCCAAACCCAGGTTGCCGCCAGCACGGGTTTGTCCTTGCCGGTGGTGGAGCAGGCGGTCGATCTTCTGCGGCGGGAGCGGCTGGTGGAAGTCAAGGGGATGATTGAGACGCAGAAATTCACCTTCCGCTTCGCCATTACCGACCGGGGGCGCAAACGGGGGGACGACCTGATGCGGATTTGCCGGTATGTCGGGCCGGCCCCGGTGCTGCTGGAGGACTATCGGCGGCAGACGGCGGCGCAAAGCATCCGCCACATGCGGGTTACGCAGGAGCTGGTCAACGCTGCCTTTGCCGACCTGGTTATCGATGTGTCGTTGCGCGACCGGCTCGGGCCGGCCATTGCCGCCGGGCAGACGATTCTTCTTTACGGCCCCACGGGAAACGGCAAAACCACCATCGCCGAAACGGTCGGCGCGATGTTGCCGGATATCATCCATGTTCCGCATGCGCTGCTGGTCGGGGGGGAGGTGGTGACGGTCTTCGATCCGGCCAGCCATCGCCGGGTTGAAGCGGAAGAAAAGCTGGACGGACGCTGGGTGGCGATCCGGCGGCCGGTGGTCAAAGTGGGGGGAGAATTTACGTTGCGCCTGCTGGACATTGGCTTCAACCCGGTGGCGGGCTTCTATGAAGCGCCGTTGCAGATGAAAGGGAACAACGGACTTTTCATCATCGACGATTTCGGCCGGCAGGCGGTGGAGCCGCAATCGATCCTGAATCGCTGGATCATCTCATTGGACCGGCGGATCGATTATCTCTCCTTACAAAATGGATTGAAATTCGACATTCCCTTCGACCAGCTGGTGATCTTTTCCACCAATTCCGCGCCGCGCCTGCTCCTCGATGATGCCTCCTTGCGGCGCATCCGCTATAAAATTCCGGTAGATCGGCCGTCGGCAGCCAACTTCGAACAAATCTTTCAGCAGGCTTGCCGGGAACGCCACATCCCCTATGACGCCGCGGCCTTCGATCATCTGGTCGGTGCGTATTACCGCAAGCTGGGGATTGCCCCCGATGCCTGCCACGCGCGGGATATTCTCAATCATCTCCTGGAGCGCGCCGCTTACCTGCGCGAAACCCCCACGCTCAGCCCGATCGCCATCGATGCGGCCTGGGAGAGCTGCTTCATTCCGCCGACCACCCCGCCCTTACCGGACGCCTGAACCCCTGATTGCGCTATCTAAGGTTTTACCCCCCTTTGAAAAAGGGGGGCAGGGGGATCTCACGACGCCGATCCAAATCAAATCCCTCCAAAGGGGGACTTGGCTCTGCGGAAGATTGATGATGCTCAGGTCTTCCCTTGACTCCCAGCGCCGGCATGAAGCGGCCTACTCCAGATTCGACCGCCGCCCGCTGCCGACGCCGCGCTTGCTGGCGCGGATGAATTCCAGCATCCGGCGCACGTCCTCGGTGATATTCCGATCCGTCTCGATCTTCTCCATGGCCTGCCGCAGCCGTAATCCGGAGCGGAAAAGGAGCTTGAAGGCCTCCTTGACCGCGCGGATTCGGTGGGCGTCGAAATCGTTGCGGCGCAGACCGACGACGTTGATGGCGCGCAGCCGGCTGATGCCGTCGCTGATGCAGAAGGGGGGGATGTCCTTGTTGGCGCTGGAGCCGCCGCGCAGCAAGGCAAAGGCGCCGATGCGCACAAACTGGTGCACCTGGCAATTGCCGGAGACGAGCGCCCGGTCTTCGACTTCGACATGGCCGCCGAGGAGAGCGCCGTTAACCAGAATGACATGATTGCCGACGACGCAGTTGTGGCCGACATGGCTGTTGACCATGAAAAAATTATCGTTGCCGATGGTGGTCGCGGTGCCGGCGCGGTAACCCCGGTGGATGGTGCATCCTTCGCGAATGATATTGCCGTCGCCGACGATGGTCCATGACTCCTCGCCGCGATAGCCGAGATCCTGCGGATCGTGGCCGACCACGGCGAAGGGATGGATGACATTGTTCTCGCCGATCCGCGTCCAGCGACCAACATGGGCGCCGTGCCCGATGGTTGTTCCCGCCCCGATCGTTACCTCGGCATCGATAAAGGCCTGCGGTCCGACGATGACATTGTCGCCCAGACGGGCGGTGGGGTGAACAAATGCGGCAGGATGGATCTCCGGCAAAGAAAGCTCCTGAGATGGATTTGCAGGCAGCGCCATTTGTTTCCTCCCGAAAGAAAGTGACAAGAACTATATCTGATATTTTGTTCCGTACTGATACGGCAGACGGAAAAAATTGACGATTGCCAATCTTTCCATTTTTAGTGGGATTGTATTTCTTTCTCTTTGGCAAGAGTCTACTATTGAGGCTCTTGTAGAGAGGGAAGGGTCGATGAGCGACGAATGGTTCGACATTGTCGATGAAGATGACCGGGTTGTCGGGCAGGCGCCGCGCGCCGCTTGCCATGGCAACCCGTCGCTTATTCACCGGGTCGCGCATGTTCTGGTTTTCAATCAAGAAGGGCAATTGCTGTTGCAGCTGCGCTCCAGGAACAAGGACATCCAGCCCGGACGATGGGACACCAGCGTCGGCGGTCATCTTGATCCGGGGGAGAGTTATCGACAGGCGGCTTGCCGGGAAATGCGGGAGGAATTGGGCATTGTCGGCGCTCCGCTGACCTTCCTTTATGCCTCGAAGATCCGCAATGAAGTCGAATCGGAAAATGTGGCGACCTACCTGGCCCACTACGATGGCGCCATCGCGTTTTCTTGCGAAGAAATTGAGGCGGTCCGTTTCTGGGAACCCGGCGAAATAGAAGCGGCTTTGGGGAGCGGATTGTTTACGCCCAATTTTGAGGAAGAATGGGCGCATTGGCGTCGGTGGCTGAGCTGCCCATCTTCTATGCAGAGCCCGCCGAAATAGCCTAAGATTTGGGCGTGGCCGGAGTTCTTCCTGCGGCCCGGGCGTGTCGACAGAGCTGTTTCGGGAAGAAAAAGACCAAATCTTTCGAGCTTTTATCGGGTCATCGTTTTTTCTTTTAATTTGGGCAGACTATTTGCTCTGCTACGCAGCAACGCTTGGAACCCGGATCGTCTCCGCGCCCAGGAACCCCGGGCCGACTCGGCGTCCGAATTTTAGCAAAGAACAAAATTTCCGTCCGGAGGTAGCCAGTCATGAGAAAGGTTGAAGCGATCATCAAACCGTTCAAGCTCGATGAAGTCAAAGAGGCTCTGAACGAAATCGGCATCCAAGGCATCACGGTCAGCGAGGTCAAAGGTTTCGGCCGGCAAAAAGGGCACACCGAACTGTACCGCGGGGCGGAATACGTGGTCGATTTCATCCCCAAGATCAAAATGGAGATTATTGTTCGCGATGACCTGGTGATCAAAGTTGTCGATACCATCGCCGAGGCGGCGCGCACCGGTCGGATCGGCGACGGCAAAATTTTCGTTACGCCGGTCGATGAGGTCGTCCGTATTCGCACCGGCGAGCGCGGCGACGACGCGCTGTAAAATCAGGGAGAGTCCGATTCAATCGGTGTGTTCGCTTGCTCCGCCCACGGGCGAGGAATTCTTACGCCAAAGGAGAAACTGCATGACAGCAAAAGAAGTGGTCAGATTTGCCGAGGACAATAAAATCCAGATGGTCGATTACAAGTTCATGGACTTTGTCGGTATCTGGCAGCATTTCACCACCCCGGTGAGCGAATTCGGGGAAGAAATCTTCGACGAAGGTCTCGGTTTCGACGGTTCCTCCATCCGTGGCTGGCAGCCGATTCACAACAGCGACATGACGATCATCCCCGACCCGGCCACCGCCCAGATCGACCCGTTTGTAAAAGTGCCGACCCTGAGCCTCATCTGCAATATCTTCGATCCGATCACCAAAGAAGGCTACACTCGCGACCCGCGGTTTGTTGCCCGCAAGGCCGAAGCCTACCTGAAGTCGACCGGCCTCGGCGACACCGCCTTCTTCGGCCCGGAGCCGGAATTTTTCGTGTTCGACGATGTCCGTTACAACTCCAGCAGCAACGAGTCCTTTTATTCCGTCGATTCTTCCGAAGGGATCTGGAACAGCGGCCGGGAGGAATTCCCCAACCTCGGCTACAAGCCGCGCCACAAGGAAGGCTATTTCCCCTGCGCACCGACCGACTCCCTGATCGATCTGCGCAATGAAATGGTCCAGGTGCTGCAGGAAGTCGGCATCCGCGTCGAAGCGTCCCATCACGAAGTGGCCACCGGCGGGCAATGCGAAATCGACATGCGCTTCAACAGCCTGGTTTATATGGCCGACATGCTGCAATGGTTCAAGTACATCATCAAGAATGTCGCCCATCGCAACGGCAAAACCGTTACCTTCATGCCCAAGCCCCTGTTTGGCGACAACGGCTCCGGCATGCACTGCCACCAGTCGATCTGGAAGGATGGCGTCAACCTTTTCGCCGGCGACGGCTACGGCGGCCTGTCGAAAATGGCCATTTACTACATCGGCGGCATCATCAAACACGCCAAGGCCCTGTGCGCCTTCACCAACCCGAGCACCAACAGCTACAAGCGCCTGGTGCCCGGCTACGAGGCGCCGGTCAATCTGGCTTACTCGAACCGCAACCGCTCCGCTTCGATTCGCATCCCGGTGACCAGCAATCCCAAGTCGAAGCGCGTCGAATACCGCACCCCCGATCCGTCCTGCAACGGCTACCTGGCGTTCTCCGCCATGCTGATGGCCGGCCTCGACGGCATCGAGAACAAGATCGATCCGGGCGAGCCGCTGGACAAGGACATCTACGGTCTGTCCCCGGAGGAACTCAAGGATGTGCCGAGCGTCGCCGGCAGTCTGCAGGAAGCTCTGCAGTGCCTGCGCGAAGATCATGCCTTCCTTCTAAAGGGCGATGTCTTCACTGAAGACCTGATCGAAAAATGGATCGAGTACAAAACCGAAGCCGAGGTCAACCCGCTGCGCATGCGGCCGGTGCCCCTCGAGTTCGCCCTTTATTTCGACTGCTGATCCGAGTCGATACCTGGCCGAAAGCAAAAAGCCCCCGGAAATCTCCAAGTGGGTTCCGGTGTTACGAAACATTGAGTTAAAATAACGGAAAAAGGCCCGCACCCACCAGGTTGCGGGCCTTTTTCCGTTGCGGGGCGCGATCGATCGGCAGGTGAGCGCAGCAGGACCTGCGTAAATTGCCACCCAGGGGCGCCGGTTCGGCGGTCAGGTCAAGCGATACCGGCTATCACTGTAAGGGAAGAGCTGCCGCACTGTCCGCCTTCCGGCGGCCAGATTTCCGCGGGCGCAGTTGTGCTCTGGGGGGTGGGGGCGAGTGCTGATGCTGACCTGTCACCGGGTATTCAGACCCATTCCGAATCCGCGGATCGCTCGCTGAGAATGGCGCTGATTGAAGGATCAGTTTTGCTTGAGCGAATCAGGGCCATGCCTGTCGATGACGATGTTCGTGAAAGGCTGGCCAGGTGGGTCGAAGTCACGCTGGATGACATTCGCAAGCCAGACTGAGATCGATTTGCGCCTCAGGCGCTATTCGATCGGTTTGATCATCCGGGCTTCGGCGGGTACGAGAATGATCTGTATGCGCCGGTTCAGGGCCCGTCCCCGGGCTGTTGAATTGTTGGCGATGGGTCGAAACTCCCCGTAACCGGCAGCCGCAAGCTTCTCGCCGGGGATGCCGGTTTTTTCCTGGAGAAAGTGCACCACATTGGTCGCCCGGGCGGTGGAAAGTTCCCAATTGGAAGGGAAGGTCTGCTGCAGACGGGGGCTGATGGGGACGTTGTCCGTATGCCCTTCTATCTGGATTTCCTTATCTTCGGTCCCCTTCAGAATCTCCCCGACCCGCCGCAGGACTTCCCGCCCGGCTGGTTTGATTTCCGCTTTGCCGGTATCGAAGAGGATGCGCTCGACCATGTTGACCGTGAGCTTCCCCTGCAACTCGGAGATGGTCACCTCGCCACGGGTGATTTCCGATTCCATTTTATCCACCAGTTCATCGTAGGTGCTTTTCATCCGGGCGATGCGGGCTTCGCGGGCGAGCCGCTCCTGCTCCACCTGGCGGTTCTGCTCCTCAAGTCGGTCGATGGTCTGGCGCATTTCGGCCATGGCCGAACCGGCTTCGGCGCTGCGGGCGGAAAGGACCGTCTCCAGGCGATCGAGGTCGGCGCGGGCGCGGACCAAATCCTGTTGCAACCCGGAATTGGCGTTCATTGCCGCGGACAGTTTCCGCCCGAGATCGTCGTTGCGCTCGGCGAGGGCGGTGTTTTCTTCCTGCTGCTGAAGGTATTCTTTCTCCAGCGCCTGAACCGTGCCGGCCAGGCGGATGGTTTCATCCAGCTGCTGGTCGTAGCTTGCCTTGCTGACGCAACCGGAAAAAACGGCGACACAGATCAGGACAGCGGTCGACACAAATGCAATGCGCATCGGCAATCTCTCTTATGGCAGCGGCAAACGGGCGTTTCAGACCCTGTTGCCCCCGCGGTGCAATTCATGGCCGCAGTGGTTGCAGAAAAGTTTGACCATTTCTTTGCGTTTCTCTTCGCTCAGGCCGGATCCCGGACCCGATAATGCCGTATCGTCATCGACAATATTGCGGGAAGTGGCCGTGGCGAGCACCTCCCGATAATCGGCGCCGAAGCAGTTGGGGCAGACGATCGGCTTCTCCTTTTTGCTTTTCATATACTCCCTTTGGGCAAATTCGAATGCCCCACTTTTTAGCAGAAACCCGGAAAAAGTAAAGGGGTTTTCTTTTTTTTCGACGGGCTTTTCCGTTGCGATGGGCGCGCGGCATGTGCTATAAAATCTCATTTTACACATCCGCCGAGGAGCTTAAATGTTTGCCCTTGATCGCATCATTCGCGTCGCGCTTGAGGAGGATATCGGTCCTGGCGACCTGACCACCATGGCAGTGGTGGAGGCGGGGACGGCTGCCCGCGCGCAGTTGGTGGCCAAGGATGATTTTATTCTTTCCGGCATTGACGTGGCCGGCCGCGCTTTTATTCTTCTGGACAGCAATATTGCTTTTGAAAAGCTGATTCATGATGGCCAGTCGGCGCATCGGGGCGATGTGCTGGCCTGGCTCAAAGGGGACGCGGCGACCTTGCTGCAGGGAGAGCGGGTGGCTTTGAATCTGCTGCAGCGGATGAGCGGCGTCGCCACCCTGACCGATCGCTTCGTGCGCGCCGTCGAGGGAACCGGGGCCGTGATCGTCGATACGCGCAAGACCACCCCCGGCTTGCGAATCCTGGAGAAATACTCCGTTCGCATGGGGGGAGGGCGCAATCACCGCACCTCCCTTTACGACGGCATCCTCATAAAAGAAAACCATATCGCCGCCGCCGGTGGTATTGCCGAAGCCGTGGCGCGGGCGCGCCGGGGTGTCCCGCACACCCTGAAAATCGAGATTGAAACCCGCGATCTTGCCGAGGTCGAACAGGCGCTGGAGGCCGGGGCCGAAATCATTCTCCTGGACAACATGGATCTGGACACTCTCCGGCAGGCGGTGCGGCTGGTGGACGGCAAGGCGCAAACCGAAGCATCCGGCGAAGTCAACCTTGAGACGGTCAGGGAAATCGCCGAGACCGGGGTCGATCTTATATCGGTCGGGGCGCTCACCCACTCTTACGGGGCCGTGGATATCTCCATGCTCTTTCAATAGGAATCGGGGCGCCGCCATGACGCAAGATGCGCGGGAGGAAATTCTGCGATTGTTCCGGCAGAGCCGGGATTTCGTCTCCGGGGAGGAGCTGAGCCGGTTCCTGGGGGTATCTCGCACCGCCATTTGGAAGCAGATCGGCCTGCTGCGTGAACAGGGCTATTCGGTCCAGGCGGTCCCCTCGCGCGGCTATCGCCTGCTGTCCGGGCCCGATACCCTGCTGCCGGCGGAAATCAAAGCGGATTCCGGGACCCGGATCATGGGCCGCGAGGTCGTCTTTTTCGAGGAAACCGACTCGACCAATCTGCGGGCGCAGGCCCTTGGGGATTCCGGCGCCGTCGAGGGCACGGTCGTTGTCGCCGATCGCCAGAGCGCCGGCAAGGGGCGATTGGGCCGGCACTGGTTTTCGCCGCCGGGGGTTAACCTCTATACTTCGATTCTGTTGCGTCCCCCCATCCCCCCGCGCATGGCCCCTCAACTTACCTTTGTTTCCGCCTTGGCGGTGGCCCGCGCCATCGAGGAGGTCGGCGGTCTGGAACCCACGGTGAAATGGCCGAACGATATCCTTCTGGGCGGGAAAAAGGTGGCCGGTCTGCTCAATGAACTCAATGCCGAGACCGAGCGGGTGCACTACGTCATTCTCGGCATCGGCGTCAATCTGAACATGCGCTCCGACCAGTTTCCGCAAGATCTGCGCTATCCAGCCACCTCGGTGGCCATCGAAAAAGGCGAGCCGATATCGCGTCTGGCCTTTGTCCGATCCCTGCTGCGCCATGTCGACCAGCTCTATGAACTGTATCTGCTCAAGGGGTTCACACCGCTGCTGCGCGCCTGGGAGAGCCTCTTTGAATTGACCGGCCGGGCGGCGGAAGTCGACTGCCAGGGACGTCTTTTGCGCGGGGTGGTCGATGGTCTCGATAACGACGGCGCTCTGCTGCTGCGCCTGCCCAACGGGGACACGGAACGGATTCTCGCCGGCGATGTCAGGCCGGTTTAGGAGCGGCCGCCGGCTAAAAACTTTTACCAGACCCTGCTGAACACTGGAACGCCCTTATGCTCCTGGTCATAGACGTTGGCAATACGAATACCGTACTCGGCATCTACCGCGACACCGAGCTGGTGCGTTATTGGCGCATTACCACCGATCGATCCCGCACCGTCGATGAGTACGCGATTCTCGTCCACGAATTGTTTCATCTGTCCTCCCTGCACTTTGCCGATGTCGAAGATGTGGTCATTTCCTGCGTCGTTCCTCCCATGTTGACCACGATGGAAGGGCTTTGTGCGGACTACTTCCAGCGCAAGCCGTACATCATCGGACCGGGGATTCGCACCGGCATGCCCATCCATTACGACAATCCGCGCGAAGTCGGGGCCGATCGCATCGTCAATGCCGTGGCCGCTTTCGAAAAATTCCGGAGCAGCTTGATCATCGTCGATTTCGGCACCGCCACCACCTTCGATTACGTTTCCGCCCGGGGCGAATATCAAGGGGGAGCGATTGCGCCGGGGCTGAATATTTCGGCGGAGGCGCTTTTCGCGCGGGCCAGCAAGTTGCCGCGGGTGGAGTTTTCCCGGCCGCCGCAGGTGGTCGCCAAGAACACCGTCAACAGCATCCAGGCCGGACTTTTTTACGGCTATGTTGGCCTGGTGGACGGCATCGTCGAGAGGATGCGGCAGGAGATGCGCGAGGAGCCCCTGGTGGTCGCTACCGGCGGTCTGGCCAGCGTGATTGCTCCCGCTTCCCGCACCATTGTCGAAGTCGACCCTTTTCTCACCCTGGAGGGACTGCGCATAATCCACGGCCGCAACCGGCCGGCCTGAATCAGTTCGAATCCTTATGGCAGGGACGGTCCGCGCGACGGGTCCCCTTGATCGTTTCCTTGGCATCCTTCAACCGATCCCCGATGGGGAATCAAAGGAGAAATCATGGGAAAATACGATACGGAAAAGATTCGCAACCTCGGCATTGTCGGTCAGGGTGGCGCCGGCAAGACCTCCCTCACCGAGGCGATTCTCTACAATACCGGCATGACCGATCGCCTGGGCAAGGTCGATCAGGGAACCTCGGTAATGGATTATGAGCCCGAGGAGATCAAGCGCGGCATCACCATCAGCTCCAGTCTTCATCACGGCGAGTGGCGCGAACACAGCCTGCATATCGTCGACACCCCCGGCTATACCAACTTTCTGCACGATACCCGCAACTGCCTGCGCATACTTGGCGGCGCGGTTCTCGTCGTCTCCGCGGTGGATGGGGTCAAGGCGCAAACGACCAAACTTTGGCAGTGGGCGCAGGAATTCGAGATCCCGCGCGTCGTGTTCGTCAACAAACTCGACCGGGAACGCGCCGATTTTCTGAAAACCGTCGATGATCTTTCTAAGACGCTGAAGACCCGGGCGGTGGCTATCGCCATGCCGGTGGGGGAAGGGGAGGAATTCAAGGGGATCATCGAACTGGTGGACATGAAAGCCCGCTTTTTCAAGTTCGATGATGCAGGAACCTACGACGAAACGGAAATTCCCGCCGAGTACCAGGCCGAAGCCGAACGGCTGCGCACCTTGATGGTGGAGGCGGCGGCCGAGGGCGACGACGAATTGATGGAAAAATACCTTGAGGAGGGGGAGCTCACCCGCGACGAAATTCTGCGCGGCTTGCGCGAGGGCTCTCTGACCAAGGTTTTCACCCCCGTGTTGTGCGGCAGCGCCACGGCCAATATCGGGGTTCGCAACCTGCTCAACTACATGATCAATTGCCTCCCGTCGCCCATCGACAAGGGGACCCAGTACGGAACCAATCCGAAGACCGGCCAGGAGGAGGAGCGCCACCCCGATCCGTCCGAGCCGTTTTCCGCCATGGTCTTCAAAACCGTCAACGATCCCTACGCCGGCAAGCTGTCCCTGTTCCGTATTTATTCGGGGACGCTGAAGAGCGACTCGGTGGTGTTCAATCCCAACCGGGAAAGTCCCGAGCGCATCGGCCAGCTTTTCGAAATGGAGGGGAAAAAGCAGAAACCGGTCGCGGTTGCCGAGGCCGGCGATATCGTCGCCGTGGCCAAGCTCAAGGAAACGGCGACCGGCGACACCCTTTGCGACGGCGCGCGCCCCATCGTCTATGCCAGCCCCCTGATCACCAAACCGGTCATTTCTTTTGCCCTGCAGGCCAAAAGCAAGGGGGATGAGGACAAGATCATGAGCTCACTGCACAAGCTCATGGAGGAGGACCCGACCCTGCAGTTCCAGCGCGATGAGGAGACCAAGGAGATGATCCTCTCGGGGATGGGGCAGGTGCATGTCGAAGTGGCGGTGGAGCGGCTCAAACGAAAATACGGCGTCGATGTGCTGCTCAAGGAACCGAAGGTCCCTTACCGGGAGGCGATCAAGAAGGCGACCAAACAACACTACCGGCACAAGAAGCAGTCGGGAGGGCGGGGACAGTTTGCCGATGTCCATGTTGAAATCGAGCCGTTGCCAAGGGGGGCCGGTTATGAATTTGTCGATAAAGTCGTCGGCGGCGTTGTCCCCCGCCAGTATATTCCGGCTGTGGACAAGGGGATTCAGGAGGCGATGCGGCATGGCATTCTGGCCGGTTTCCCGGTTCAGGATTTTCGGGCCACTCTTTTCGACGGCAGTCACCACTCCGTCGATTCGTCGGAAATGGCGTTCAAAATCGCCGGATCCATGGCTTTCAAACACGGCATGGAGGAGGCCAACGCGGTTCTTCTCGAGCCGGTTATGCATATGGAGATCACCGTGCCCGACGATTGCATGGGGGATGTCATCGGTGATATGAACTCTCGCCGTGGCAAGGTGCTTGGCGTCGAGCCCCAGTCGGGCAGCCAAATCATTTTGGTGCAAGTGCCCATGGCCGAGGTTCTTAAATATGCTCCGGAATTGCGTTCGATGACCTCCGATCGGGGGTTGTTCACCATGGAATTTTCCCATTACGAGGAAGTCCCTCCTCATTTGACCGCCAAGATCCTTACCGAAGTCAAAAAGGCGGAATAATCCGAGGAACATAACCAGATTGGAGGCAGGGTCTGATGAGCAAGAAAAAACTGGATTTTGATGACGATAATTTCTTCAACGAAAACGAGGAAATTGCGACCGAGGAGCACGAACCTTTGGCGCCTGCGGAGACCGGCAAGAAACAAGCGTCCCGGTCCCGTCTGCTCCTGCTTGTTCTGCTGCTGGTAGTTGTTTGCGCGGGCGGCTATTTCTTTTTTCTCGCCCCAGTGGAAGAACCGCCGCCGCCTCCGCCTGCTCCGGTTAAGCGGGCCATTCCGGTGCCGGTGAAACCTCCGACGCCGATTCCCGTCGCCGCCGAAAACAAAGGGACCGTCCCGGCCGCAGCGCCCCAGCAACCGTCCGCCTCGACCGCTGCGGAGAACAAGGGTGGGGCGCCTGCACCGCAGGCGACTTCTCCGGCGGCGGCGCCGGCCGTCAAGGAAGCGCCTGCCGCATCGGCCGCACCGGCGGCTGTCGCGCCCCCGGCGAAGGCGGCTCAGGCGGTGGCGCTCTCAGTGAGCCCCCCCGCAGTCAACATCGATTCCCCGCCGGCGGATGCGAATCAGTACAGCATTGAAGTCGGATCCTATCTGCTGAAGTCAAATCGGTTGGCGGCCGAAAAAGCGGTGCGGAAACTTGGCTATGAACCGCGAATCACCTCTGTGCAACGGCCGGTCGAAATGACCCGGCTGCGTCTGGGCGGGCCCTATTCGCCGATGGATGCGGAAATTAAATTGCAAGAAGTGGCGGCGGTGGCGCCCAACGCCTTTGCCGCGCCGCAGGGAGGGCGGCTGTTCGTCTATGCCGGCTCTTTCCACAGCCTCGATCAGGCTCGCGTTTACGCCGATAAGTTGTACAGCGAGGGGATCGAGGTGGAGGAAGAAAACGCCCGGGTGGTCATGTCGCTGGAGGTGGTTTCCTTTGACGGTTTGGCCAATCAGGACGAAGCGGCCACCGTCATGACTAAACTGAAAGCCACCGGATTTGAGCCGGCGCTGGCTTCCCGAAAGTAATCATTGCGTATGGCGAATCCGCAAACAACCGTGCGCCTGAAGGTTTCTCCCGAAGTGGCGCGCCTTGTCGGTCCAGAAGCGCCCCGCCCGCTACAGATGGATGCGGCGCGGGGCGCCCTTCCGTTGCCGCCCGGCGAGCTGCTCGTTGCGCTGCTTTTTTTCTGCCATGGCGGCGATGCCCAATTGCGTGGCATGGCCCTAAAAACCATGAAGAACTTTTCCGCCGCGGCTCTGGCGTCGGTCGTCACCGATCCGGAAACCCATCCGCAGGTGCTCGATTTTGTCGCTCGAGTGCGGTTGCGCGATCCGGAGATTATTCGGCCTCTTCTCGCTCATCCGGCTTTGCCGAAAACCACCGTGCTGAAGATGGCGCAAATCGGCGACGCCGCGCTGCTTCACCTGCTTGCCGGCGATCCGCGCTTATGCGGCAACAAGCCGGAAATTATCGCCGCGATCTGCGCCAATCCGAACGCCGATCGAAATTTGAAGCTCCGTCTCGGCTGGCAGGAGCCGAGCGCGGTTGCAGCCGCCGAGCCGGGAGAGGAACAATCGGAGAGCGAAGAGGAGGAGCCCGCCGAGGAGGAACTCAACCTTTCCAAGTACCAGCAGGCCCTGGAAATGGATGTCTCAGCCAAAATAAAGATGGCCCTGACCGGGGACAAGGAATGGCGCAGCATCTTTATCAAGGATGCGAATAAACTGGTCAGCGGAGCGGTGATGAAAAATCCCCGCATTACCGATGGCGAGGTGCTG
>Ga0172382_10000183_pt1 | contig 112192 bp, 108 predicted proteins | sample Leawel138RmetaG_FD_122245 | JGI IMG/M metagenome (GOLD analysis project Ga0172382, IMG submission 122245) | Leachate microbial communities from a municipal landfill in Southern Ontario, Canada - Leachate well 138R metaG | ecosystem: Engineered > Solid waste > Landfill > Unclassified | place... | reverse complement strand
GCCTGCGCCTGCGCCAGTCAACACGGCAACGGTTGCGCCAGCAGTTGTTATTGAGGACCCTGTTGACAAGATATCGAGTCTAGAGCAACTGACCCCGGAGAATTGGAATAGGTGTTTTGATCAGCTGGGTTTTGGCGGTGTTGTAGGTAATATTGCGTCACATTGTGTGCTGGAAAAAATTGAAGGGGATAATCTCTATCTATTGCTGGATAAAGCTAACGCAACTCTGTTTAGCGAGTCTTACACGGCCCGTATCCAATCACATTTAACGGTCGCTTTGAATGCGCCAGTGCAAGTTAAGGTGACTGTTAGTGCCTTGACCGTGGAAACGCCTGCTGTCAGAAAGGCACGTTTGCTGCAAGAGCGTAGACAGCAAGCTTTAGTAGATTTACAGAACGACCCTAATGTACAGTTATTAATTAATGAGTTTGACGCAACGTTGGATGAAGCGTCGATAGAACTGGTTTAAAGAGGTTGCAATGAAAATTAATGATTTGATGAAACAAGCGCAGCAGATGCAAGAGCAAATGCAAAAAGCGCAGCAGGAATTGGCCAATAAAGAAGTGCATGGCGAGTCCGGTGCGGGGTTGGTTAAGATCGTGATGAATGGCCGTCATGATGTTCGCAGGGTGTCGATAGATGATAGTTTGTTGAGTGAAGACAAAGAGGTTCTCGAAGATTTAGTAGCGGCGGCGGTGAATGATGCGGTGCGCAAAGTTGAGGCGACTAGCCGCGATGCGCTGGCGGGTTTAGCTCCAGGCATGGACTTATCCAACTTTAAAATGCCTTTCTAGAATTCGATCCAATCACGTGTTAATCAGGTATCCCGTCAATGGCGTTTAGCCCTTTAATAGATCAATTGGTCGAAGCCCTGCGCTGCTTGCCTGGGGTTGGTCCCAAGTCGGCACAGCGAATGGCGTTTCACTTGCTAGAGCGCGACCGCGAAGGTGGTTTTAAGCTGGCGGGCAAACTTGAAAAAGCGATGGAAGGGGTGACGAGATGTCAGCAGTGTCGCACCCTCACCGAACAGCTTTTGTGTTCTATCTGCGAAGATCAGCGCCGCGATCATACAATTATTTGTGTAGTCGAGACTCCTGCTGATGTGCTTGCTTTTGAGCAATCCGGTATTTACCGCGGCTTATACTTTGTATTGATGGGGCATTTGTCACCGATCGATGGCATTGGCCCGGTAGAGATTGGTGTCAGTCATTTGTTAGCGCGCTTGGAGGCAGAGAATATCAGTGAAGTGATACTGGCCACCAATCCAACGGTAGAGGGTGAGGCTACCGCTTACTATATTATCGAGCAGGTTAAGGCTCGCGGTATCAATGTTTCCCGCATTGCTCACGGCGTGCCGTTGGGCGGTGAGCTGGAGTACGTTGATGCAGGTACCTTGGCCCATGCACTAAACGGTCGTCGGTTGGTCGATTAAATCAGGCGCATTTTTAATAGCCCTATATTGTTCATATCATCACGCCTTTCATATCACCAGGCCTAGACAAGTAATCATTATGGTACTTCAGCACATTGACCCCCCCATTTATATCGATTCCAATGAAAAACTACAGCAGTTTTGCGCCCAGTGGGCACAGGCAAAAGTGCTGGCGTTGGATACAGAATTTATTCGTACTGATACTTTTTATCCGATTGCTGCGCTGATACAGCTTGCCGACGGCAATGGCTACTACTTAATCGATCCGCTGACTATCGATGATTTTAGTCCGTTCAAGGCATTGCTGATCGATGAAGGTATCATCAAGGTTTTGCATTCCTGTAGCGAAGATCTCGAGGTATTTGACCGATTATTTGGTGTGTTACCTCGTCCTTTAATTGATACTCAGCTTGCAGCGGGGCTTGATGGTTTGGGTTTTAGTTTGAGTTATCAGGCAATGACTGAGGCATTGTTGCAAGTTCATGTCCCTAAGGGCGAGACACGGTCTAATTGGTTACAGCGGCCGTTAAGCGAGTCGCAAATTCACTACGCTATGCTGGATGTGGTTTACTTGTTGCAAATGTATCCATTGTTGGTGGACTCTTTACAGCAAAAAGGGCGTTTGGGTTGGTTGCAGCAAGATTGCGATCGCTATGTTGATCAGTTCAGCGATAATCAAGTGATTTCTCAATACTACAAAAAAATCTCATCGGCCTGGAAGTTGAGCGGTCCCCAGTTAGCTATCTTGCAAGTCATTACCGAATGGCGGGAGCAGCAGGCACGCGTTCAAAATATACCAAGGGGCAGAGTACTCAAAGATCGCAGTTGCTACGAAATTGCCCGCTTACAACCACAGTCCTTTAAAACTCTTGCAGCCATTGAGGATATGAACGGTAAGACTTTACGCAACCACAGTGACACTTTACTAACCTTGATTCAAACGGCGCGGGATTTATCCAAGGAAAATTGTCCAGAACCGTTGCCCAAACCGTTGCCGCCGCAAGCGGGGGCCGTGCTCAAGCGGCTGAAAGTGCATGTGCGGCAATGTGCAGAGCGGCTTGGCGTGGCCCAGGAACTACTGGTTAAAAAACGCGATTACGAGGCCTTGTTGCGCTCGGGTCAAAATGGTCAAGCTTATCAATTGCCTGAAACACTGCGTGGTTGGCGTGAAGACCTTATCGGTAACGAATTATTGGCTCTGTTGAGTCGCGAGAACCTATAGCATGAAAGTCATTTGCAGTGTTTTTCGTAGTCCCAAGCAAGAGGGGATGTACTTGTATGTCGATAAAAAAGAAGCGTTAAGCCGCGTGCCTGAGGCTTTGCTCAAGCAATTCGGTAAGCCGCAACAGGCAATGACATTATTGTTGCACCCGGAGCGGACACTAGCACTTGTCGATGTGGCAAATGTGTTAGCCGAGCTCGAACAAAAGGGTTACTACTTGCAAATGCCGCCGCAGCCCGAAGCTTATATGCGTAAACTCCATCAACAAAACCATAAGATTTAAATGATGAGCGAACAAGCCCAACCTTTTTGGGAGACAAAAACTCTCGAACAAATGAGCCGCGATGAATGGGAATCGCTCTGTGATGGCTGTGCCAAATGTTGCCTGCATAAACTTGAGGATGAAGACAGTGGTGATGTGTATTACACCAAAGTTGTTTGCCGGTATATGGATGATCAGTGCCAGTGTACTGAGTACCAGCGCCGTAACGAGCTAGTCCCCAATTGCGTATGGTTGCGGCCCGAAGATGTTGCAGAGTTTCACTGGTTACCTGGCACCTGCGCCTATCGTCTGATTGCTGAAGGCAAACCTCTAGAGGAGTGGCATCCATTAATTTCGGGAAATAAGCACAGTGTTCATGATGCTGGAGTTTCTATACAGGGGCGTGCGCTTAATGAGGAGTACGTTCATCCTGACGGTATGGAAGAGCATATTATTTCTTGGGTAGAGTGATTTTGACGTATTAAAATACCTTGTTTTGATGGTGGTTGACTTGTCACGTGCAAAGAGTGTCGATGAATTTATGAAATGGATAGTCGTTATCAAAACACTTCGCCCGTCCTTTTTACTGTTAACTCCGGTTTGCGTATTTTTAGGAATAAGTACTGCTCTGATGGTGCAGTCACAGACCAGTTTGCTGATGATTTCACTGGTATTACTGGGCGCAGTTATGGCGCATATCAGCGTAAATACATTAAATGAATATTATGATTTTAGCAGTGGGCTTGATTTTAAAACCCAAAAAACGCCTTTTAGTGGTGGTAGCGGGGTGCTGCCGAGCAACCCTGAGTTGGCTGGTTTAGTGCTGGCTATCGGCATAGTTTCATTGCTTATAACAGTTGTAATTGGTGTATATATTACGCAGAGGCATGGGTTCACCATTGTGCCAATTGGTTTGGCAGGCATAGCGGTCATCATTACCTATACTCGGGTTCTTAATCGCATCCCTTTGTTAAGCCTGGTCGCGTCGGGGGCAGGTTTTGGAATCTTTATGGTTGTAGGGACGCATGTGGCATTAACTGGCGGTTACTCTCCGTTAGCTTGGTTGGTATCGCTAGTACCTTTTTTTCTGGTAAATAACCTGCTCTTGCTCAATCAATATCCTGATGTAGAGGCTGACGCGAGTATTGGGAGAAACACCTTTCCCATTGCTTTTGGCTATAAAAATAGCAACTATGTTTATGCCTTTTTTATGCTCGCAGCCTATGCGTTAGTGTTGATGTTAGTGATTAATAAGGCCATACCGAGTTTAAGCCTAATCGCTTTAATTCCATCGCTATTCGCTGTATTTGCGCTTAGAGGGGCGATTAAGGATCCAGTCAATATTGGTAGGCAGCCGCAGTATTTGGGCGCCAATGTGGCAGCAACATTATTAACACCCATGCTGCTTGGTTTAGCGATCATCAATGGCTGAGATGGTAGCATTTTTACCAGCTGAGTTTGTTTGTGTGCTTTTCCAGCGGTTTAGCTATCTATTTACCCGTCCTGCCTTGTACACTACTTAAAGGCCTACGCTACAATCTGGCCAGTCAACTTCTCTATCCCTAGTAAAAGGTTATCTGATGCCCCCCAATCATAACGATTCTGGAAACCCCTGGAATTCAAAACCCTCTTCACCACCTGATCTTGATGAAATTATAACCGATGGATTAAAGCGTTTAAAAAGCCTGTTCTCCGGTGGCAATTCTGGTGGTAATTCGAACGGTAGTTTAGGAGGGAGTTCGGGCAGTAGTCCCGCAGGAATATTAACGGTAGTTGGCTTGGTTTTTGTTGCGATAACTTTATGGTCAGCCTATTACACCGTACCCAGTGACTCTGTCGCCGTGGTGCAACGGTTTGGGTTGTATTTAAAAGAAGTGCCACCGGGGCTGCATTTCAAACTGCCTTTAGGTGTTGATAAAACTACAATAGTCCCTGTTAAACGGCAGTTAAAACAAGAGTTTGGTTTTTCCACACCGGGAGCACAAGATATTTATCAAGGATTTCGGAACGGTAAATTAGAAACTCAGATGGTGACGGGAGATCTCAATGCTGCATTAGTTGAATGGGTTGTCCAGTATCGTATTTCAGACCCAGTGAAGTTTTTATTTGAAGTTCGCAATCCTGCGGAAACTTTACGTTATGTGTCGGAGTCGGTGATGCGTGAAGTGGTTGGTGATAGAACGGTAGATGAAGTTATCACGATTGGTCGGCAGGAAATTGAAGTTGAAGCTTTGGTTAAAATGCAGGAGCTATCAACAAAGTATGTGATGGGTATCAGTATTGATCAGGTGCAGCTAAAAAATATTAATCCACCTAGGCCCGTGCAAGAGTCATTTAATGAGGTGAATCAGGCGCAGCAGTCCAAAGAAAAACTCATCAATGAAGCGCGGCGCGAATACAACAAGGTTATTCCCTTGGCCGAAGGTGAAAAAGATCAGCGTATTCGAGAGGCAGATGGTTATCGTCTAAAGAGAATTAACGAGGCAGAGGGTGATGTGGCGCGATTCAATGCGCTATTTGCAGAATACCGTAAAGCTCCTGAAGTGACTCGCCGTCGTATTTACATAGAGACTATGCAGGAGGTAATGCCGAATATTGAATCCAAAGTGCTAGTGGATGGCGCGATGAGTGGCTTGCTGCCATTACTTAATTTGGATGCACGTAAAGGTGGTAAACAATGAAAAATATAATGACGTTAGCAATTTTGTCAGTTGTGGTTTTGGCGCTATTTGTATCAGCAAATGCTATCTATTTTGTCGATGAGGTTGAGCAAGTAATCATTACGCAGTTTGGTAAGCCTGTAGGCGATCCTGTGATTACGGCCGGTTTAAAATTCAAAACTCCCTTTGTTCAGGAGGTGAATCCTATCGACAAACGAGTGCTTGAGTGGGATGGCTCGCCGTCAGATATGCCAACCAAAGACAAGCTCTACATCTCGGTCGATTTATTTGCCCGCTGGCGTATTGTTGATCCGCTGCAGTATTTTTTGCGCTTACGTGATGAGCGCAGCGCGCAATCGCGGTTAGATGATATCTTGGGGAGTGAGACTCGCAACGCGGTGGCGAAGCATGAGTTGATAGAAATAATTCGTACCACTAAGGATCGTATCCCTTTGCGCGATGCTGTATTAACATCCACCGAGCAGGGTGCCAATATGGGGGCGCTAGTACCTATCGAAAAGGGGCGTAAATTGGTTGAGCAGGAAATTTTTGCTGAAGCTGCAGAAAAAGTCCGTGTTTTTGGCATTGAATTATTGGATATACGCTTCAAACGGATTAACTATAATGACAGTGTTCGGCCAAAAATATATGACCGAATGATCAGTGAACGGAGACAAATTGCTGAGCGCTTTCTTTCTGAAGGTAATGGTGAGGCCGCAAGAATCAGGGGTAACCGGGTTCGAGAGTTAAATAAAATTCAATCTGAGGCGTATCGGGAAGTAGAAGAGATACGGGGTTTGGCAGATGCGAAAGCAACAGAGATTTATGCCAGTGCTTACAATCAAAGCCCGCTTGCGACAGAGTTTTATGAATTTACCCGTACCATGGCGGCTTATCCATCGATTATTGGTGAAAGCACAACGGTGGTATTATCCACTGATAGCGATTTATTTAAGTATTTAAAGGGCATGGCGCCTGTTAAGAAGGAACATTAATAGCCACGGGAGTGGATAACATGAGTAAAGAGAAGAAAAGTAATAAAGAGTCCAAGAAAAAACCGCTACTTACTCAAAAGGAAAAAAAGATCGCGAAAAAATCTAAAGGTGCTGATAAGAAAGGAGTTTTAGGCAATTTATAGGGTGCAAGCCCAGATATTGATAGATTGAGCATGGCCTCGGGGTAGACGTATCTTTGCCCTGAGGTTTGGTTATAAGTTCACAGGCTTACTACTAATAATAAAGCACAAAACTGATTTCATTCTGTTATTTTAGTTTCCCTCCTGATCCAAATGACGGATTGCCTCTGAATTGCTATTGGCTACGGCTTATCTCCCGTGGAATGGCAGCAGCTGTAGAGTGGGTCTTGATCCATCAAAACCTGGTCTGTTATTCAATAACCTGACGATCAAGCAGGCCAATATCGAGTACTGGCGAGGCATCAATATGCTGTGCATCCATCATTTCAGCCACTCTCTGTAATGAAGAAATAATCATAGTTTGTTCCCAGTCCTGTAACGCATCAAACTGACGTGAAAACTGGTCCTGTAAGGGGACTGGTGCGTGCTCAAGCATCTCAATTGCTGGTTGGGTCAGGTAGGCATGTACCTTGCGCTTATCTTCTTGAGAGCGCTTCCTGTAAACCATCTCTCTTTTTTCCAGGCGATCTAAGATAGTGGTAACTGTTGCCTGACTGAGGCTCATTTCATTAGCGATTTGGCCAATGGTGATATCACCGTGTTCGCGAATGGTTTGTAGTAGCAATATTTGTGGTGCGGTCAAGCCTGTGGTTTTAGCCAGATGCTTTGAATGTAAGTCGGTAGCGCGTATCACTCTACGTAGAGCGATGAGTACTGCTTTGATGCGGTCCAATGACTTCTCCTGATTATGCAATATTGTTGGTTGAAAAACGCTCAACTAAGCCTCTGGCTAGTTGCAGGTTTGTTGCTTCTGTTATGGCATTCGCCTTGTTCTTATACCTGTATTAGAAGTAGGCGGCAGCTGTTGTTTACGTCAATCCTTCGCTTAACTGAGTGCGGGCTTATACAGGTCATAGCTTTTAATGGCTGTTTGTTAGCAGCTCGTGATAAGTCTTATATAACTAGCCAAGGCACATGGCAATGGAAAAAAATTATTGTTTAGTGTACAATGTATTTTTTCTGGAGGCTATACGTCTATAACGGTTTAAATTAGCGGCTTTTAAAATATCTGTGTAATTAATCTGTAATATTTATATAGTCATCTAATTAATACCGAGTGAAATAATGTAGGGGATAGGAGTGGATACCTTAGTGCAGTTACGTGCGCCACAATCGCAAGATGGATATGCAGTAAATCAGTTAGTGGCTCGTTGCAAGCCATTAGACACCAATTCTTTGTATTGCAATCTTTTGCAGTGCAGTCATTTTTCAGGCACTTCGGTAGCGGCGTTTTTGAATGACAAACTGGTAGGTTTTATCAGCGGTTATCTGGTGCCAGAAAGAAATAATACTCTGTTTATTTGGCAGGTAGCAGTAGATGAGTCGGCTCGAGGTTTAGGCTTGGCCGGAAAGATGATTTTTAATTTGCTGGGGCGGGAGTCTTGTAAGGCAGTGGAATTTATCGAGACCACCATCACTGAAGACAATCCTGCATCTTGGGCTTTATTTAAAGGCCAGGCTAGACGGTTAGATACAGCGCTTGAGCATTCACTCTTTTTTGACAAGGTGATTCATTTTAACAGTGAACATGAGTCGGAAATGCTGGTGAAAATAGGGCCTATAGCCGCCCGCTAATAACTGGCATTTAGCTTGAGCTAACAAATTCATAAATGAGGAACGTGTAATGAAAATTTTTGATGAGATTGAATCTGAAGTACAGTCGTATGCGAGGTCTTTTCCTCGCGTTTTTGACCGTGCGGTTGGTGAGCATATGTATGATTCAGAGGGTAATGAATACCTGGATTTTCTCGCCGGTGCTGGTACGTTGAACTATGGCCACAACCACCCTAAGTTGAAAAAAATATTGTTGGAGTACATGTTGGGCGATGGTATTACCCATGGTCTTGATATGCATACGCGGGCTAAAGGTGAGTTTCTGCAAACCTTTAACGAGAAAATTCTCAAGCCTCGTGGTTTAGATTATGTAGTTCAATTTACTGGGCCTACTGGTACCAACGCTGTTGAAGCCGCCCTGAAATTGGCGCGCAATGTGACTGGCCGTGAAAATATTATTGCCTTCACTAACGGTTTTCATGGTGTGAGCCTAGGTGCGTTGGCTACAACTGGTAACTCTCACCATCGCGGTGCTGCGGGTGTTAGTTTAGCGGGTGTTAGCCGAATGCCTTTTGATGGTTATCTTGGGGATGATGTAGATACCACAGCATATCTTGATAAGGTTTTGTCAGACTCAAGTAGTGGTATTGATAAGCCCGCAGCGGTAATTGTTGAGACAGTGCAGGGCGAAGGCGGCATTAATGTTGCTAGCTTTGAGTGGCTGCGTAATTTAGAAGTGGTTTGTAGAAAGCACGATGTTTTATTGATCGTTGATGATATTCAAGCGGGGTGTGGTCGCACCGGGACTTATTTTAGTTTTGAGGAAGCGGGTATCAAGCCAGATATCGTTACTTTGTCAAAATCTTTGGGTGGCTACGGTTTACCTTTTGCGGTGGTGTTGTTTAACCCTGCAATCGATCAGTGGAAGCCTGGTGAGCATAACGGTACATTTCGGGGTAATAACTTTGCCTTTGTAACCGCAAAAGCTGCAATTGACCTTTTTTGGTCGGATGATACGTTCTCTAAAGATGTGAAGCGTAAAGGTGAGTATGTAACCAAGCGCTTACAAAATATTGTCGATAAATACGGCGAAGGTAATTTTACTACCCGTGGTCGCGGTATGTTTCAAGGCATTAACTGTGTCAATGGCGAGTTAGCTGGAAAGATCACCCATAAGGCTTTTCAGCATGGCTTGTTGATAGAAACCAGTGGCGCAGAAGATCAGGTGATCAAGTTTTTGTGTCCGCTAATTACCAGTGATGCGAATTTGAAAAAAGGTATCGATATAGTTGAAGCTGCGGTCAAAGAAATGTGTGCAAAGGAAGATTCTATGCCAGAAGAGTCTGATTACTTTGATGATGTCCATGTAACAAATTAATGATGAAACTGGCTGCAGGTGCAGCCATGCTTGACATAAGCGTGAACGAGTCCCTCTAATAAAGTTGGCAGATTTTTTATGGTGTGCCAACGGTGGTGATTGTTCATCTCCTATGTTGGAAGTACTGCCAGTAACAATTAGCAGTAATAAATTAAAAGCGAGATTAAATATGATAGTTAGAACCTTGGCTGAAGCAGAAAAAACCAATCGTAAAATTGTGTCTCCTGATGGCAATTGGGATAGTACTCGGATGCTGTTAAAAAGTGACAATATGGGTTTTTCATTCCATATAACCACTATTTTTAAGGGGGCTGATTTTAAAATGCATTACCAAAATCATCTGGAATCGGTGTACTGCGTATCGGGAGAAGGTGAAGTAGAAACACTGGATGACGGTAAAAAATATCCAATTAAGCCTGGTACTTTATATATTTTAGATAAGCATGATAAGCATATATTGAGGGCTTTCTCTGAAATGAAGTTGGCTTGTGTATTTAACCCACCATTGAGCGGTAAAGAAGTACACAATGCTGAAGGTGCTTACGAATTAGATGCAGAAGCTATTTAGTTAAGCAGTAAAGGTTAAGTCTTTATTGTTGATAAAATTTATTACCAGAAGCGAACGGGAGAACTATGACTGCGAGACATACTGTTGAAAAAATTGGTGGTACATCGATGAGCAGCTACGTTTCCATCAGAGATAACATTATTTTCAACAATAGTGAGACAAAAACACCTTATCAGCGTGTTTTTGTTGTATCGGCCTATGGCGGCATTACCGATAAATTGCTTGAAAATAAAAAGTCTGGGCAGCCGGGTATTTATGGTTTGTTCTCTGCCGGCTTGGTCGATGAAGGCTGGCTGGATGCTATTGTTGATCTTCAGGCGCATATGCACGATATTAATAAAAGTTTGTTTACCACGGATGAGGAATTGACTAAAGCGAATGCTTTTATCGATGATCGTATTGACGAAGCCAAAGAGTGCTTAGTCAACCTTCATCACCTATGTTCGCATGGGCACTTTGAACTGGATAGTCATTTGGCGACAGTGCGTGAAATGCTAGCCAGTTTAGGTGAGGCACATAGCGCCTGGAATATGGCGGCGCTGTTAAAACGTGATGGCATTAATGCTATTTTTGTTGATTTAACGGGCTGGAATACTAGTAAGCATATTGCTTTAGATGAACGTATACGTGAAGCATTTTCCAGTTTGGATTTAGCCAGACAGTTGCCTATTGTGACAGGCTATGCACATAGTGAAAATGGTTTAATGAAGTCATTTAATCGTGGTTATAGCGAGATGACTTTTAGTCGACTTGCGGTGCTGACTGAGGCACGCGAAGCGGTTATTCATAAAGAGTTTCACTTGAGTAGTGCTGATCCGAGAATCGTTGGTGAAGATAAATCGGTACCAATTGGGCGTACTAGCTATGATGTGGCTGACCAGTTGGCAAATCTGGGGATGGAAGCAATTCACCCTAAAGCTGCAAAGGGCTTGCGTCAGAGTAATATACCGTTAAGAGTTAAAAATACCTTTGAGCCAGAGCACACTGGTACCTTGATAACCGGTGATTATGTGAGTGATACTCCCTGTGTTGAAATTATTGCAGGTAATAAAGGTGTGTTTGCGCTGGAGATCTTTGATCAAGATATGGCAGGCAATATTCATGATTATGATCAAGAGGTGCTCAAGCAAATCACTCGCTTTAAGGCGCCTGTGGTGGCCAAGGATATCAATGCCAATACCATTACTCATTTCTTGGCGACCAATATCAAAACCATTAAACGCATAAGTGCTGCCTTGTTAAAGGTGTATCCTGAGGCTGAGCTGACCCATAAACAGGTTGCAATTGTTTCGGCTATTGGTAGTGATATGCATGTACCGGGTATTTTAGCAAAAGCGGTGCAGGCAGTAGCGAAGAAAAATATCAGTGTGCTTGCAGTTCATCAGTCAATGCGTCAGGTTGATATACAGCTTGTAGTCGAAGAGTCTGATTACGAAGAAACGATTAAAAGTTTACATCAAACGCTGGTTGAAGTTCACGATCATGGCAGAGCTATATGCCTCGCATCTTAATACTTTGTGCTCTATTCCTTGCTGGTTTTTCCAGCTTTGGCTGGACGGCGGAGGAGTCGCCGTCACCAGCGGTAGCTGCACAGACTTCTGCGGTTGATATTGATAGTTTGGAAAAGCCGCTGTACTCACCTTTTATTGAGCGCTATATGCTTGATGAGTTGAAGCAGTTACGGGTTGATATGGCGGCTAATAAAAACCAATTACTGCAGCAGATCCTTGATCGCGAGCATAATTCTGTTGATCGTGGGGTGGCTTATGCTACCGACACAATTACCTATTTTTTCTATTTGATTGCCGCGGTATCTTCGGTGTTGGTCATTGTTGGCTGGACATCGATAAGAGATATTAAGGAGCGTGTTCACTCTTTTGCTGATGAGGAAATATCCAAGTTGGTCAGTGAGTATGAACACCGCCTGGAGAGTATAGAGCATCAATTAATGCAGAAAACTCAGCATATAGAAGAAAATCGCGATGAAATAGAATTAACTCAAGAAGTTCAATCATTGTGGTTGCGGGCTCAGCAAGAACACTCATCGATTAATAAAATTGAAATCTATGACCAAATTCTTAAACTGCAGCACGAAAACTGCGAAGCCTTAACTTATAAGGCTGATGCGGTGCTGGATTTGAATGAGCCGCAATGGGCCGTCAACTTGTGCCATCAGGCCCTGAAGGTTGACGCCCAGAACAGCCATGCATTTTATCAGTTGGCCTGTGCTCATTCAGAGATGAATCAGTTTGAAGATGCCGTTCATTATTTAGCTAAAGCATTGGAGCAATCTGAGTCTTACCGGCAAGAATTATCCAGTGATCCAGCCTTAAGGCCCTTGGCAGACTTTCAGCCATTTATTGACTTGGTTGGTAAAGCCGCTTGACCTTGAGTAGCGGTTCAGGGTTTACCCCTTTCGCTTTGCTTAACAGCATATCCGTTGAAAAATCCACGCAACGATTAGATTAGTCTAGAAGGTACTAGTGTTTACGCAGGTATGCGATAAAATACTGGCCACTGGCAAGGCTGTGTATGTTTGTTGGTTTGCGAAAGGTCAAAATATAAGGCCTTCTTTCCCAAAAATGAGTTGTAGTAATGATGGAAACAGGTAGTAATTATTATAGCGCGTGGGCTATTTATCTCTTGGCCGTGTTGGCAGCAGAGCTCTTGTTGTGGTGTTTGGTCAAGCGAATTAAGAGCAAAGATATCCGTTGGGTTCTACATTTGTGTCTGTTGGCGCTGTTGATTACGCCGGTAGCCTTGGATAGCGCTCAACAGTATTGGGTGCCTGCAGTTATGGCGGCCTTAATGGATGGATTGAATATTGGTTGGGATGCAGCCATGCCTAGGCTGATACCGATATTGCTTGTTATGTTGGTATTACTTATTTTATCGCTGGTAGTCAAGTTGGTTAAAGGCGCTGTTGCCAAGTCCGGCAAAAGGACTCGGTGAGGGATGTTGCTGTGGTTGTTAATCTTCAATATTGTGCTATAACTGGCTGTTAATATTGCAGTTTATGTATTCGCCAAGCTTGACCTTTGGAGTTTGGCGGTAGCTCAGGTATCAGCCGGCAATATTTTCGCCAAATTTTCAGGTTAGCCCATAACGAGTTTCAGCGTGTATGCAAATTCTTCGTATTGCCATCTTCTGTTTTAGCGCGGTATTAACTTCGCTAGTCAATGCCCAGTCCAGTGATCCATCGGCTATTATTTTTAACAGTGAATTAAAACCAGATATTCGTGTGGTCATTGATATATCCGGCAGCATGAAACTGAATGACCCTAACAATCTTAGGCGTCCAGCGTTGGAGCTATTGGTACAGCTGTTTCCGGAGGGATCAAAGGCTGGGGTTTGGACTTTTGGTCAATGGGTTAACAACTTAGTACCGAGCAAAAATGTGCAGCAAGCTTGGCGCGAGAGTGCTTTGCTACAGGCAAAAAAAATCAATTCAGTCGCTTTGTATACTAATATCCCGCTGGCGTTGGAGCAGGCTGTCAGCGATATTGATTCTCTCGATCTGCTTTATGATGTGCAGTTAATTTTACTGACCGATGGTATGGTCGATATCTCTAAATCTGCCGCTGATAATGATCGCGCTAGAGAGCGTGTGATCAATGATTTGTTACCAAAATTACGTAAGGCCGGTGTGACTATTCACACGGTAGCCTTGTCGAAAAATGCTGATCAAGAATTGATGGAGCGTCTGGCGGTCGAAACCGGTGGTTTAGCCGCTGTGGCTGAGACTGCTGATGATTTGGCGCGGATATTTTTGCAGGCTTTTGATGCCGCAGCTCCTGCTGAGCAATTACCGCTTGATGGGGGGACCTTCATCGTTGATTCAACTATTGAAGAGTTTAGTGCATTGCTTTTTAGGAAGTCTGAAGCTGCTTCAGTACAACTGATCGCACCAGATGGCACACGCCATAGCATCGATGATCAAGATGCCAGTGTGAATTGGTTTCGGCAGGATAACTATGACCTTATCACCATTAAAAGCCCTATGGCTGGAGAGTGGGCCATTGATGCAGAGCTTGAGCCCGATAGCCGTGTGACTATTGTTAGTCACTTGAATTTGAAGGTGAGTCCGCTGAAAAAAGGCAGCTTTACCGATGACTCCAGACAGCTGTTGGCTTTGTTGGCAGAGGCGGAGACTACCATTGTCAAACCAGAGTTTTTGAATCTGGTGGATATGTCGGTTGATGTGCAGCGAAGAGAGGATAGTCAAAGCTGGCATATATCCTTGTCTGGTTCAGATCCAATTCCTGAGTCTGGGGTGTTTCAAAGCGCTATTGAAATGACCAATACTGTCGGTGTTTATGATGTTACTGTTAAGGCTATAGGTAAAACCTTTAGTCGTCAGCACAAGCAGACTATTGCGGTACGTGAGCCATTTGATATTCGAGTGAGTAGCTCTCACGATAATCCGCTAATTCATACGGTTAACTTGTTTGCCCGTAACCCCGAAATCGACTTTAACAGTACTGAGGTCAGTGCCAATGTAACGCTGGTAGATGGCTCGGTGAAATCAATGCCTGTTGTCGAAACTGCTGAACGTCGTTGGAAGTTGATTATAGATAGTGGGCTGCAGCCAGCAGCTTACAGCGTTAATTTTGAACTCAAAGGGCAGCTGTTTGATGGGCAGAGCTTCAATAAACGCACTCCCTCTGTACAGATAACCCCCGTTGATACAGGTGCGGAGCCCGTGGTGGCTGCGCCAGAGCCGGAGCCACAGGTGGAGGAAGCGCTAACAGTGGCTGAAGATGCTCAGCCAGTCATGCTCCCTGAGCCTAAGCCGACTATGGAGGAGGCAACTGATAAGCGCATTGATTGGGCAAAAATAGCCACTTATGTGGGGGTCGGGCTGGCCAATCTATTGGTTATCGGCCTAGGATATTGGGTTTATAAAGTTGTTACTGGCACTGCCACCAGGTCAGAGGTGTTAGAGAGCAGTGATGATGTTGAAATTGAAGATGGCCTGATGGATACGGATGAAGGCCCTGTAGCACCGGTATTAGTAGCTGATGTAGAGGTTGGCGACGATTCAGATGCGGCCCCTGAGTCCGCTACAGGGCCGAAGCTCGATACGCTCGATGATTTCGATTTAGGTGGTGGTGAGGAGTTGGATTTAGATGAATCTCTGGAGTTCAGTGAGTCGATAGATGTCGATAAGTCTGATATGGCGGAGGTGGATGAATTAGATCTTGATATGGGAGATGATGAAGCTGCAGCAACTTCCATGGTGGATATCGATGATATAGATGATTTTTTGGATTTACCTGAAGATGCTATCGATATTGACCCGTCAAAAGACAAAGGTTAATGACACTGCAGTGATAGCCAGACCACAATCTTAGCTGGATCAGCTGGTCATTTATAACGTGTTAATAAAAGGGGAGCCTGGCTCCCTTTTTGCTTACTGCGCTCTGGGTGCTTTTTAGTGCTGTTTATTTATGGGGAGGCAGCGGGGTAAGCTTGGTGATATGGGCCGTTGTCACGGTTGGTCGGTTACAGTAACTTGCCATTCGAGAGAACTGTGGTTAGTCTAGGCAGCCATTTTATTGTTACCCTTACACGACTCACTTTTAATATTATTCAATGGTCCCAGTATGAAGTTTGAAGGCACAGATTCTTATATCGCGACAGACGATTTGCAAATGGCAGTGAATGCTGCGGTTACGTTACAGCGCCCCTTGTTGATTAAAGGCGAGCCCGGTACCGGTAAAACCTTATTGGCTGAGCAAGTGGCTAACTCTATGGGTATGCGCTTGATTCAGTGGCATATCAAATCTACTACCAAGGCTCAGCAAGGTTTGTATGAGTATGATGCGGTCTCGCGTTTAAGAGACTCTCAGCTGGGTAATGATAAAGTTCACGACATTGCCAATTACATCAAAAAGGGAAAAATGTGGGAAGCGTTTGCTGCCGATGAGCAGGTCGTCTTGCTCATTGATGAGGTTGATAAGGCTGATATCGAGTTCCCCAATGATCTACTGGTTGAGTTGGATAAAATGGAGTTTTTTGTCTATGAGACAGGAGAGACCATTAAGGCCAAGCACCGTCCCATCATCATTATTACCAGTAACAACGAGAAAGAGCTCCCTGATGCTTTTTTGCGCCGCTGTTTTTTCCACTTCATCAATTTTCCCGACCGTACCACCATGCAGCGTATCGTCGATGTTCACTTCCCTAATATTAAACAAGAGCTGGTTGCCGAGGCGCTTGAGATGTTTTTCGACGTAAGAAAAATACCCGGTCTGAAGAAAAAACCATCTACGTCGGAGCTGATTGACTGGTTGAAGCTGTTGATGGCCGACGATATTCCCGATGAGATTTTAAAAAATCACGATCGCAGTAAAGCAATTCCACCGTTGTATGGCGCTTTGCTTAAAAATGAGCAGGATGTGCAGATGCTTGAGCGTTTGGCGTTTATGAATCGTCGTGAAGCTAATCGCTAAAATACTCATTTGAATTGTTAGGTTGTTATAGTGCTAATTAGTTTTTTTCAGGTATTAAAGCAGGTTGGTGTGCCAGTCTCCATTAAGGAGTTGCTGGACTTGATTCTTGCACTTAAAAATCATCTGGCCTTTTCCAGTATTGACGAGTTTTATTATTTAAGCCGTACCATACTGGTTAAGGATGAGAAGTATTTTGATCGTTACGACCGTGCTTTTAGTGCCTACTTTAAAGATTTAGAAACCATTGACGATATTATCGAAGCGATGATTCCCGATGAGTGGATGCGCAAAGAATTTCTGCGTGGTTTGACGCAAGAGGAAAAAGATAAGGTTCAGTCTCTCGGTAGCTTAGAGAAGCTGATGGAAACGTTTAAGCAGCGATTGGAAGAACAAAAAAGTAGGCATCAAGGTGGGTCTAAATGGGTTGGTACCGGCGGTACATCCCCGTTTGGTCACGGTGGCTATAACCCTGAAGGTATTCGTATCGGTGGTGAAGGTGGCAGTGGTAAGGCTGTAAAGGTTTGGGAGAAACGTGAGTTTAAAAATCTGGATGATAATACAGGGTTAGGCTCTCGTAATATAAAAATTGCTCTAAGGCGGTTACGTAAATTTGCCCGCAAGGGCGCTGCTGATGAATTAGACCTTAGCGATACTATTCGTTCTACTGCGAAAAATGCCGGTTTATTAGATATAAAAATGGTTCCAGAGCGCCATAATGCCGTTAAGGTATTATTATTTTTTGATGTCGGTGGTTCGATGGATCCGCATGTCAAAGTGTGCGAAGAGATGTTTTCTGCGGCGCGCTCTGAGTTTAAGCATATGGAATATTTTTATTTTCATAACTTTATTTATGAATCAGTGTGGAAGAATAATAATCGTCGTCAGCATGAACGCATCCCACTCTATGATATTTTTCATAAATTCAGCAGGGATTACAAAATAATCTTTATTGGTGATGCTTCGATGTCACCGTATGAGATTGTGCAGCCAGGCGGCAGTATTGAGCACTGGAATCAAGAATCTGGTGAGCAGTGGATGCGGCGCTTAAAAGAGGCCTATAATAAAATTATTTGGATCAACCCTTTAGATCCTGATCAGTGGGCTTATTCGCGCTCGGTAGAGTTAACCAACCAGTTAGTAGAAGGTCATATGTATCCACTGACCGTTCATGGCTTGGAAGAAGGGATGAAATATCTTTCTAGCTAATACGCTATGATAGAAATGGCGCGGACTTAAGTTTAGCATGCGGCGGTACGGTGGATATTGATCCACCTTGCAGTTAGTGCTGGCCTTGAGTACGAATCTCCTACTTATTTAACCTAATCAAACGATGATAATTACCTAAGTGCTCGACTGCTCGCTTATTGTTTGAAGGCTATTAAAGCGGCGGTAATGGCGACATTGAGTGATTCAACATTATTATTCATAGGGATGGTCAGTTGTTGGTCTGACAGTGCAGCTATTTCTGGTGCAACCCCATCGGTTTCATTGCCTAGCACATAAACAACAGAGTGTTTTGGCTGATAGCTGAATAGAGATTGACTGGCGTGAGAGGAGAGGGTGCAAATACTCGTATTTTGTTGCTGTAATAGTTGCAAGCCTTGCTTGAGTGTTTCGCAATGTAAAATTGTTGCCTTAAATAACGTGCCGACGCTGGCTTTAATCACCAGTGGTGACAGCGCAGCGCAACCTTTTTTAGGGATAATTAAGCCGTCGATATAGCCAGCGCAGGCAGAGCGGATAATCATGCCCAGATTTTGTGGATTGGTAATATTGTTCAAGGCAATCAGCTTGAATGGTTGCTGTTGGCGTTGTTGCAGAAATTGCTCGACGCTTTGGTGTTGGGCAATTTTAATATCAGCGGCCACGCCTTGATCTTGCTTGCTGTTACGTGAAATCCGCGACAGTGATTTCTTATCGTGCCAATGGACCTCAATATTGCGTTGCTCCGCCAGCTGGGTGATCTCGTCAATAATACCGCCGCTTTTATTGGAGTCAGCCAGATGCAGCTTATAAATCTCCAGGCTGTGGTCCTGCAACGCTTCCAAGACGGGCTTACGGCCAAAAATGGTGAGCAAGTTATCAAAAAAGTTTTTCTTTTGGCGGTATTCAGCTGAATCATTCATGTTGATGGTAATAAGCTCTTGGATAGGGGGTCGCTATAATAACAGCACAGCTCAGGTTCAGACATATTAGCGGCAAATAGTTAAGTTGACGATTTCGTTTTTAACAGAGCAAGAAGTGTGCTCGGGCTGTTGCTATGGGTTTATCTTCTTGAGCCTGCCAGGCGGTAATCGAAACATTGGCAATATTGCGCCCTTGACGGACAATATTGCAGCGAGCAAAGCTGTCTGTATGTCTGCCAGGGCGAATATAGTCGATGGAGAAATCTATCACTTTGGGTACTTTGATGACATCAGCATGCATCATTACATAGAGCGCAGCAGCGGTTTCTAAAAAACCGCCCATTACCCCACCATGAATGGCGGGCAGGCGTGGATTTCCAAGGTTGTCGTCATTTTTAGGTAATTTAAAAATAAACTCTTCACCTATAGATAGGCTCTCTATACCCAGTAAATTGGCGTAAGGAATTTTGTTGATGAGCCCAGTCATATCGCGAGAAGTAATGGCGGCGCTAACGTGTTGAATCAAATCATTGCTCATGAGGGATCTCCGGTTTACTCTGCGGATGAGAATTACTTGGCTCAGGCGGGCGCATAAAGGTTGCAACGCAATAAGCGATAGGTTTGCTAATGTCATCCTGGTAGGCAGTACCTCGGCAAAATACGACGTGTTTAGTTATACGGTAAACCTCGGCTGTGGCGTAAACGGTGAGATTGGGTTTTGCCGAGGTCATATAGTCGATGCGTAAATCCAGCGTGGGTGTAATCATGAATATGTTTAAGGCGATGGCAACTGAGAATCCGCAGGTGGTGTCGAGCAATGTGGTTAGCGCGCCACCGTGGATAACTCCGTTTTCAGGGTTGCCAATAATCTGAGGTGAATAGGGCAGTGAAAGGGTCAGATTGGCAGCTGCTATGCTTTCCACCTTGAGGCCCAGTACCCAGCAGTGTCGAGCGGCATTGATTGCCTGCTGGGCTGTTTCAATCATCGAGGCGTTTGAAGTAGTCATGGCTTTATCTGATTCTATTTGTGCTCTTCTGGCTTGTCGTAGGAGTCAATATTAAGGCAACAATAAACTAAAACAACCGCCACCTTCGGGTAGGTTAGATAGGAGAATAGAGCCTTGCCGATCTTTACAGCGGTGTAGGGCGGCTATTTTTTGTGAGAAGAATAAACCTAGATTGGTGCTGCCGCTGTTAAAGTCGATACTACGGTGGTGATTGCTCAAGTGTTTGATGATGGCCTGAGGGTAGCCGTCGCCATCATCGGTAATATTGATGTGTAAGTACGGACCTTTTTGTTCGGCGCTGAGCACAATGCGGGTTTTGGCGTATTTAGCACAATTAATTAGGATGTTATTGATGACTCCCGCAATCAGGTTTTCGTCAAAATATCCGCTTAAGTCGTCATCACATTCAATACTGGCGCTAACATTATGGATGTCCAGTAACAGCTTTTGTTGCTCCACTTGCTCTGCTAAGAAGTCAGCAATGAAAACTTGGTCTAAATTTAAAAATAATTGGTTGTTTTGCAGTCGGTAGAGGCCGAGTAAATGAATAAGGGTGTTGTTTATCTGCGATGCTTGATCCCTAAGAACTTGGTGATTCTGTTTCTGCTTGTCGTTGTGTATGTCGCCATCATCAATCACGGCATCGAGTGAGGTGAGAAGCACACTGAGAGAATTTTTAATGTCATGGACCGAGGACGCGAGCAACATTGAAAAGTCGATGGTTTGGTCTTTTTCCATGTCTATTCTCTTTACATGATGAACGATAAGCGATGAGTGTGATACCTACAGCAGTCGAGGGCTCTGGATTTTGCTGTCGTGCTGCTATTTATTAGGTAATAGACTTTTGTAGTTTTTCCAGATGGTCGGATAAAACACTAAAGCGTTCATGCATTGGGTTGTCGCTGCCGAGATGGGTCAGTTTTTCCCGGGCGATGTTACAGCGTTGCAGCTGTAGTTTGGTTGCACCCTTGGTCGTCATTTCTCTTACCAGGGCAAGCATTAGATTAAGATTGAGGCCGATATTGTTGGGGTAATGATTAAGCGCCTCGTTGAACAAATGTATGGCTTTGCCGTATTCTTTTTCGGCAAAGAGGTTTTTCCCCTGTAAGTTGAGCTCAACTGCTTTTTGCTTACCTTGTTTGCTAAGTGGTTCGTCGGCCAGCCGGTCGATAGCTTCTGATATTATTTCATCTTTCTGATAGCTTGCGGCTAGGTTTATTAATAAGTCGTTAGCTTTGTCGTGGTCGCCAACAGCTTTATAGGTTTTGGCCATATCTAGCAACAGCTGTGCTGATTTATGAGTGGCACTGGATAGACGTTGCTGTATGCCATTAACTTTTTTCTGGGATTTTTCAGCTTCACCGGCGCTGGCATAGATATTGGCTTCGATGATATCGGATTGCAGCTCTATATTCTCGTGGTCTTTATACTTTCGCTTGGCTTTGCGCAGAACTTCCTGCGCCTCTTTAACACGAGTTTGAGCGTTGGCAGGATTATCGCTTATTTCGGCATTGATGCAGCGCGCGAGTTGAAAGTGGTGTTCGGGTGTTTCATACACTGAGTTATTGCCGAGGCGAATGACCATTTTACGGGATTTTTCAGCCTGTTCCCAATCACGGTTATCTTCACAAAGCTCAGCCAGCTTCTCCTGACGCATAATGGCGTTGGGAGAGATATCAATGGCTGTTTCCAGTATTTTCTGTGCGCCAGTGATGTCGCCCTGGCGGGATTTAATATCTGCCAGGTAGTCATATATCTCCAAGCAGAGACAGCCCTCGCTGATAAGGGAGCTGAATATTTTTTCTGCGTCGTCGAGTTCATTCAGTGCCATCATCGACTTAGCTAGGCCGATATTAGCCCACTCCAGATTGCGCTCTTCAAGAATACCTTGGTAGATTTTTTTAGATTGTGTGTATTGGTGTTTTTTATACAGGCAATTGCTCATTATTCGGTAGCAGCGCTGCTCGTATTTGTCGTGCAGGTCGATACGCTGTTGACACAGTTGGATGGCTTGGTCGTAGTCAAGCTTATCCATAGCATTGTTGATGTCGTACAGGGTCTCCTTTTCCCATACCATCCGATCAAGCCGTTTTTGCAGTACGCCTTGCGTAAACGGTTTGGTGAGATAATCGTCGGGCTGATATTCTAAAGCACCAAACACCATGTCTTTGGTAGTTTCAGCTGTGATCATCATGTAGATAGTGGTATTTTTGAGTAAGTTTTTAAAACGTAGCTCTTCTAGTACCTGTTGGCCGTTTTTGGCGTCACCTAGGTTATAGTCAGCGAGGATGATGTCAAAATGCTGGCTTTCGCATTTGCGGATGGCTTCCTCACCGTTAGAGGCGGTTTCGACTTTATTCACGCCGAAATTATCCAGCATACGTCGAATTGAACCGCGCATATCGGTAAAGTCATCAATTACCAAGGCCGTTTTTTGCTTATAGATTTTGATAATATCAATTTTGGTTCTGGTCATAGTGAGCGGTTGGGGCCTTGATAGGGAGTTAGCGGGTTTATGCTTACTAAAAATGATGGGTATACCAGTAAGTTATTATAGATGAGTTTGTTTAAGTTGGCAGAGTAATGGCTAATTTAAACAATAACTTAACGATGTTGTGTGGAGGTTGTGTGAAGGCGAGTACAGAAATTAAACCGGCGGCAGATGCCTGGTTAGGGATTGCCCATGCGGCGGCATTGATAACCCGTATGTTGCCGAACTACACGTTGTTTAGTGAGGTGACGGGGAGCGGTGATAGTAAAGTGTTTAACAACATACTCGATCTTATCTGGGAGTATGCGGCAGGCCATAACCAACGTATTGATTTTCAAAAGCAACAAGACAAATTGGAAGAGATTACGCCCAATCCCGATAACTTTGATGTGTATGGGGTGTGGCCTGCTATGGATGCGACGGTTGCACTAGCTTCCTTATTGAGTGCCTGTGAACGCTGGGATCAAGAGGAGCTGGAGAGTGTCGGGCGCTTATCCCTGTCCACAATTGAGCGCTATCTCGAAGTGGTAGGGGAGAGTGATGATGATGCAATGCATCCTTTAATTCAGGCTGAACAGGAGTTTGTCGCCGAGCTAAATGCATTGGTGTTAGCTGGCAGGAGCAAAGGGCGCCCTGCACTGGTCATGTCATTAAAGCGACTGGCTTGTGCCCAGGAGCTCAGTAATATTGGTTTGGAGCGAGGATAGGCCTTTCTTGATTAGGCTAAAGTCAGGTGTTTGTTGTAGTGTGCTTACTCAAGTAATGTGCTTTTGAAGAAGAATTTAAAGTTAATAAAATACATTTACATATATCTATAATGTATTGATTTGTATAGCTATTAAAAGAGTGTTTAACAATTTTAATGAAAACTTTAGTGTTGTACACCACCCTGGGTTGCCATCTTTGCGAGCAGGCTTTAGCGCTGATCGAGCCAGTTTTATCAGCTGAATATCAAATTAGTGAGGTGGAGATCAGTGAATCCGATCACCTAATGGCAGTATACGGTATCCGCATTCCCGTCATTCAGCGTCAGGATACTGGGGCTGAAATTGGCTGGCCGTTTGATCAGCAACAATTTAGACGTTTTCTCGATTAATGCTTAGCTAACTCTTCCAGCCCCTTCCAACTGGAAAAAATCAATTGCGTTTTGTGTTGTCGCTGCGGCAATAGCCTCTATATTGTGCGAGCTATGTTTGGCTATTTCTAATAACACATAAGGCAGGGTGCAGGGTTCATTACGGCGACTGGATGCAAGTTTGGGCTTGGGTTTGACGCGCGGCATTAAGTAGGGAGAATCTGTTTCTATCATCAACCGATCAAGCGGAATGGCACCGATAAATTCGTGTAGGTGCTGTCCTCTTCTTTCATCACAAATCCAGCCAGTCATACCCAAAGACAAGCCGAGATCAAGGTAGTGAAAAGCTTGCTGCTTGGTTCCGGTAAAACAGTGGATGACTGCTTTGGGTAGTTGATCTCGATAGCTGTGGAGCATTTCACACTGAGTTTTGTGGGCATCGCGCTCGTGTAAGAACAGCGGTAGCTGCAATGTAATGGCTAACTCAATCTGGGCTTCAAAAGCTTTAATTTGCTCTTCTTGAGTGGAAAACATACGGTTAAAGTCCAGCCCGCATTCTCCTATTGCTTTAACAGGCGTTTGCTGGGCTAGTTGGCTAAGCTGGTTGCGACTGTTGCTATCAAAGTGCTTGGCGTGGTGAGGATGGATGCCTGCGGTAGTAAACAGCTGATTGGGATAGTGCTGGGCGATAGTGATGGCTTGCTGGCTTTCGATAATATTTGTGCCTGTGATGATAAGGTGGCTAAGCCCTGTTGTGAATGCCCGCTGGATGACCTCGTCACAATCTTGTTGATAGCTGCTGTTGGTCAAGTTTACCCCTATATCGATAAGTGGTCGTGGGTAAGGCGAGGGGATGCTGAAATCAGGCACGTTATGATTCTCGTTTAGCGGGTTGGTTTAGTGGTTTGCTTGGCTGGTACTCGTGTTAATAATTGCCAGCGTCATGGGGGTAGTATACCGATGTGCTAATTTCGGGGGGCTGAGATTTAGGGCTGCAGCGAGCTGTAATTAGGGTTCGGGGTGGTTGTTTTGCACGAAGGCATCCGTGTTAATGTGACCGATGAATAATTCCTGAGGGTTAATAAGTGGGGTGTTTAAGCCCAATCTGTGGCCATAAATAACAGAAAAAGCGAGTACATTCTGAACGTAGTTACGGGTTTCGTGAAAAGGCAGTGTTTCAATCCAGATATCATGGGGTAGTGTAGCTGGTTGGCGCTCCAGCCATTTTTTCACTCTGTTGGGACCAGCGTTATAGGCTGCTGTTGCTAAAATACGATTACCGTTAAAGTCATCCAACAAAGATTTTAAGTAATTACTTCCGAGGGCAATATTTTTCTCCGCTTGGAATAGGTCGCTCTGGTTATAGCTAATACCGATTTTTTGGGCCACTAGCTGAGCAGTGCTTGGCAGTAACTGCATTAATCCTCTTGCACCTGCCGATGAGTAGGCATCTTGCCCAAAAGCACTTTCTTGGCGAGTAATAGCATACAGCCATTCGGGGCGAATAGTAGTTGAATTAGCTGAGCCCATCATCTCGGTTTGATAGGCTAAAGGAAAGCGTATGGTTAAGTCATCCCAGCGATTGGCTTTAATCGTCGTGTGAATAGCTTGTTGGTGCCAGCCCCATTGGTGGGCAATATTGGTGGCTGTGATGAGCTGCTGTTGATCAAATTGACGGGTTGCTGCAAACCACTCACGCCGCGCTGAAATCATCTCTCCCATTTGATAAAACTGCTGCGCCCTTTGTATTTCAGGGGTTTGCATAACAGTTTGGTCAGGGGCGTTGCTTAGGTCACTGTGATTAAAACCGTATTGTTGCTCGATGATATCGGCGGCGAGAAAGCCGTAGTAATTACGCTGGGCCGCTAGGTTTTTGAATAATGCCAATGTTTTTTCGGGCTCAGTTTGTAGCTGTTGCCAGGTTCTGGCTTGCCAGTATTGCCAGCGGGGCTCTTGCCTGAGCTGTTCGGGTAATAATGCTATCCAGTGATCTGCCTGGGTCCATAATTGCTGACGCAGGGCTAGGCGAATGCGCCAGCCCAGCAAGTAGTCATCCTCGGCGTTAGGGTCTTGGACAATTAACCACTGTAGTGCGTCATCACGGCCCGAAGCAATAATTTGCCGAGCTATTTTGTCACGGATGCGGCTGTATTGTTGCTGGCTAAAACTAACCATACCCCGATAGTCCACCCACAGCTTGGTGGTTAGGTCTGGGTCGATCGAGGCCAGCCTTTCTAGGCCGTGGCTAATGATGTCAGTGCTGTAGGCGGTACCGTCAGAGAATGCTTTGTCCACCTTAAGTCGGCGAGGGTTGTGGTGTACGCTAATTAATCGACGCGTGTAGGGTTTTAAATAGGCGGATGCGTGATTGGACAAATACCGGGCCAATAAGGTGTTATTATTAGCGAGTGCCAGTTGCACCCGTTGCCATACTAGTTTATCGGTTTTTAGGCCAGCTTGCTCCCAGCGTTTAAAGACAGGATCGCAGGCGTCCGGCAGAGATTTGCCGCTGAGCCAAAGGTTGGTAGTCTGTTCCAGTGCAATGTCGGCAAAGCCGGCTTCATTCATAGCCTCCATGTGCCAGCAACTCAGCTCAGTATTGCTGAGGTCAGCTTGGTAATAGGTCAGGTACTGCGACCATTGTTTTTTCTGCGCCAAGGTTTTTAGCCAGGCTTTATGCAGTTGTTTACCGGGGATAGTAGTGCCGTAAGTTTTTAAAAATGCGTCAACTTGTTTATAGGGCAGTGTTTTTAATTCGCGCTGTAACTGTGCCTTTAATAAGTAGGGGTATAGAGGGTAGTTACCTAATTGCTCCATGCCTTCTTGGATTCTAGTTTTATGCCCTTTGTTAATAGCAGTCAGTGTCTGCTGGTAGAGCTGCTGTAGGTCGGCATCGTTATTATTGCTGGCTTCAGCCTGAGGGCTACTGGCTATCAGTAAGGTGCAGGCAAGCAATATGCCCAGCGAAAAGTTGGTCGCGCTGATACAGTGGAGAAATAGTTGGCTTCTAAAGCTGGTTACGTTTGTCATGTTCCCGCACGGTGGTAGAATACGCCGCTTTTCGGCTGCTTAAGTGTAGCTGTTATAGTAAGCAAAAACACGGTGTTGTTTCGACATTTGATGGAAATACTCGGTGGAAGTTCGCGTTATCGTTGGCGGCAGTGTAAAACAGCACCTTATGCGTTGGCTTGCGTCTAACTTATCATGTAAGCCTTTATAGGTCAGGGTTTTAATAGTTGGTTTGTTTCAGCATCAGTACTTGCGAATATAAGTTTGCTGAGTCCATTTATCTGAAAGCCTCCAGGCCTATTTTTTTAGTTATTTTTAATATCAAGGAAATTATTTAATGCCCTTACTTCGTGTCACCGATCTCAGTCTGGCTTATGGCCATCATGTTTTACTGGAGGAGGCCAGCGTCCAGCTGTTTAAGGGTGATCGTATCTGTCTTGTTGGCCGCAATGGTGCGGGTAAGTCAACGTTTATGAAGGTGGCTGAGGGGTTGATCAAACCGGATAGTGGTACGGTTTGGAGTAAACCATCATTGCGTATCTCCAGATTAGACCAAGAGTTGCCGGAAGCTGACGGAAAAACTGTTATGCAGATCGTTTCTTCTGGTTTGGCTGAGCTGGGTGATTTGTTAACCCAGTTTCAGGATTTAGCCGTGCAGGCCCTCGATGACGCGGGTTTAAAAAAACTAGAGCGGTTGCAGCATCAGCTGGAGGCTAAGGATGGCTGGAGTTACCAGCAAAAAATTGATGAGGTGCTAAGCCGATTAAATTTGCCTGCTGACAAGCTAATGTCTTCTTTGTCTGGTGGTTGGCGTAAGCGCGTTGCTTTGGCGAAGGCGCTGGTTACCTCGCCAGATTTATTGCTGTTGGATGAGCCGACTAACCACCTTGATATTGAAACCATCGAATGGCTAGAGAAGCAGCTATTGGAGTTTAAAGGTGCGGTTTTATTTATTACCCATGACCGGGCGTTGGTTCGCCGTTTAGCGACCAAAATTGTTGAGTTGGATCGCGGCCGTCTCCGTATGTATCAGTGTGGCTATGATCAGTATCTTGAAGAGCGTGCGCATTTACTGGAAGTGGAAGATCAGCAAAATGCATTGTTCGACAAGCGTCTGGCGCAAGAAGAGGTCTGGATTAGGCAGGGGATTAAAGCGCGTCGTACCCGTAATGAAGGCCGTGTCAGAGCATTAGAACGTTTACGCAACGAGCGCTCGCAGCGCCGTAATGTACAAGGTACTGCTAATATTGCCGTAGAATCTGCCAGCTCTTCTGGTAAGTTGGTTGCCGAAGTGAAAGATGTTAGTTACGCCATCGACGGTCGAGTGCTGTTTGAAAATTTGAGCTTTAATATTATTCGTGGCGACAAAATTGGCTTGTTAGGTCCTAATGGCGTTGGCAAAACAACCTTGTTGAAAGTGCTTTTAGGCGAGCTGAGCCCAACTAGTGGTACCGTAAAGCTCGGTACTCGCATTGACGTTGCTTATTTTGATCAAATGCGTGAGCAGCTAGACGGTGAAAAGACCATTGTGGATATTGTTGGTCAGGGGCGCGACAGTATCACTATCAATGGTAAGGATAAACATATCCTAAGTTATCTATCCGACTTCCTGTTTTCACCTGAGCGTGCTCGTACACCGCTTAAAGCACTTTCGGGTGGGGAGCGTAATCGGGTACAGCTTGCTTGCTTGTTCAGTTTACCTGCTAATATTCTTGTTATGGATGAGCCCACTAACGATCTCGATGTTGAAACATTGGAGTTGCTGGAGACAGTATTGGTGGAATTTGACGGTACTATATTGCTGGTAAGCCACGATCGGGATTTTATGGATAACGTGGTCACAGGTACTCTGGCTTTTGAAGGTGGAGGTGTAGTTCGTGAATATATTGGCGGTTATCAGGACTGGTTGCGTCAAGGCGGCGGTTTTTTTGGTGAAAATAGTCAGCTCGCAACACCGGTAGCGAAAACCATCGAGACAACTAGCGCCAAGCCGGTTACTGCACCCAAAAAGGTAAAAAAGCTTAGCTATAAAGAGCAGACAGAGCTAAAAGAAATGCCGGCTTTGATTGAATCGCTTGAACAAAAACAGCAGAACCTGCAGGAAGAAACCACGGCAGCGGATTTCTACCAGCAGGAGCGTGAAGTTGTTGCGCAGCGCTTGGATGAGTTGGCCGCAGTGACAGCTGAGCTGGAGGCCTGCTACGAGCGCTGGTTGGAGCTAGGGGAAGATGAATAGAGCTTAATCCGCCATAACACGCACGGCCAACACATCACAGGTTGCGCCGTGCAGTAAGCCGTTGGCGGTTGAGCCTAATAGCCGTGCTATACCACGACGGCCGTGGCTACCAACAACGATAAGGTCTACATTGAGCTCTTTGGCCAGCTGGTGGATTTCATTTTCAGGGCGACCAATCAGGATGTGCTGTTGGTCAGCAGGAATATCAAAACGAGCGGCAAGTTCCGACATTTGCGTATCGGCCTGATTTTGAATTTCATTCTGAATACCAGAAAAATCCATGGGGATATCGCCGCCATAAGCAAAACTAAGAGGTTCAATAACATGCACGATATGGAGTGTGGCGTTATTGTTTTTCGCGAGGGTAACCGCTCGATTAGCAATTTGATTAGCTTCTTCTGAAAGGTCGGTGGCGAGTAGTATGGTGGTGTAATGGCTCATTATTGTGTCTTCCTATAATTCTATCGCAATTGAACTTATAAGCGCTTATTCTTGCCTGGCAATGGTAATAAGCCCCTTCGACATGATTGATTAACGTATAAATTCACCGAGAAGTCTACCGATGGCAATCATTTTTTTGTAGCAACCCCCTTTTTCAGGAGAAGTCATTGAACTATGTCATTATTTTTTTGGTTGTGGCGCTGCTGGTTTCTCCTATTTTTTGGATTATGCCCAACCCCAGGCAAAAACGTTTGGTGCAGCTCCGTCAAAAAGCGATGGCAGCGGGGTTTCAGGTAAAGGTGTGTGATTTACCTCAGACGCATCGCGCCAAAGTACGGCAAGAGCCAGTGAGAAAAGGAGTGATGTATCGTCTGCCGTGGAAGGTGCAGATTAAGGCGGCGCAAAATTTTCATTACTTAGTGGTCAGGGAGCAGCTAGTTAGCGATATGGCTACTGATAGCCAACAATACACGGCTATTGAACAACAGATAAATCAGGCTTTATTGTCGATGCCAGCGCAAATTCTTGCGCTTGAATGTACCGCAGCTGGTGTCGGTTTATACTGGCGTGAGCAGGGTGAGATTGATCCAGTGGTAGTATTATTTGATGCCGCGCGGCAGTTACAAGCAACGTTACATCCCATGCTGATCAACACGTTAAGATTGCAGTCAAGATAATTATGAATAGCTGGAGTGGTTTGTGAGCAGGTTGAAAACAGGGCTTTATCGTCATTACAAAGGCAATGAATATCAAGTGCTTGGGGTTGCCGGTCATACCGAAACCCAAGAGCGCATGGTGGTTTACCGTGCGCTCTATGGCGAATATGGTTTATGGGTTCGTCCGCTCAGTATGTTTGTTGAGCAGGTTGAGGTCGAGGGTGCTTTAGTGCAGCGGTTTCAGTTTCTTGGCGATTAACGCTTGAGTACAGCTGTTTGCATGTTATTTTTTTTAAAAAATTATCTTATATATCATTCTGTTACGATAAATACTTAAACTAATTTCTGTTGTCGTGTTAGATTGGTTTCGCAGCGATAAAAAAATAAAAAGTATGAGCAATCGCTTGACCGCGTCTTGATCAGGTCTTATATATGTCGCCTCTCTCCACGTGGAGGATGTTTTTATTTGAGTGTTAATAGAAGGACAACATGGGAAAATCACTGGTCATTGTAGAGTCACCAGCTAAGGCTAAGACAATTAATAAATACCTAGGAAAGGAATTTATTGTGAAGTCCAGCGTTGGCCACATTAGAGATTTACCCACCGCCGGCAGTAAAAAAGCTGACCCTGTTGAAAGAGCAAAAGCTGCTGCTATCACTCGTAAAATGTCCCCCGACAAAAAAGTGGCGTACCAGAAAAAGAAAAGTCGTGCACAGTTGATCGCCAGAATGGGGGTTGATCCTGAGCAAGATTGGAAGGCGCGGTATGAGATTCTTCCCAGTAAGGAAAAGGTGGTTAGCGAGCTGCAAAAACTGGCTGAAGATGCTGATGTTATTTATCTCGCAACGGATTTGGACCGCGAGGGAGAGGCAATAGCTTGGCATTTGCAACAGGCCATTGGTGGCGATGAAAGCCGCTATCGGCGAGTGGTTTTTAATGAAATCACTAAAAAAGCGATTACCGAGGCATTTGAAACACCAGGCCAGTTGGATATTGACAGGGTAAATGCTCAGCAAGCTCGTCGTTTTTTGGACCGGGTCGTGGGGTATATGGTTTCTCCGTTGCTATGGGCAAGGGTTGCCAGAGGTTTGTCTGCCGGTCGCGTGCAATCTGTAGCAACCCGTTTGGTGGTTGACCGTGAGCGCGAGATACGTGCGTTTGTACCAGAAGAGTTTTGGCAGGTGTTTGCAGATACTTCGGCCGGCAAAGATCAGTTACGGTTAGAAGTAAAGCGGCAGGGGGACAAAGGCTTTCGGCCTCAAAACCAACAGGAAGCGACGGCGGCATTAGCTGCCCTTGAGCAGCAGACGTTTACGATTACTAAACGTGAAGATAAGCCCACCAGTTCAAAACCTTCAGCTCCTTTTATTACCTCTACTTTACAGCAAGCGGCCAGTACTCGGCTGGGTTTTGGCGTTAAAAAAACCATGATGATGGCACAGCGCTTGTACGAGGCGGGTTACATCACTTATATGCGTACTGACTCGACCAATTTAAGTGTTGATGCAGTTGCTGCCTGTCGTGATTATATTAACGACAACTACGGTAAAAAGTATCTGCCGGAAGAGCCGGTGCGCTACTCGAGCAAAGAAGGGGCTCAGGAGGCTCATGAGGCGATACGGCCTTCTGATGTCAACATGAAGCCGACTCAGCTGACGGCTATGGAAAGAGACGCAGAGCGGCTCTATGAGCTGATCTGGCGACAATTTGTTGCCTGTCAGATGGTAGCTGCTGAATTTACCAGTAGCAGTATTGTGGTGACGGCCGGTGAGTTTGAGTTGCGTACCCGTGGTCGCGTTATGCGCTTTGATGGTTTTACTAAAGTAGCGCCGCAAACCAGTAAAAAAGAAGAGGATGTGTTGCTGCCCGATTTGAAGGTCAATCAGCAGCTTACCTTGGACAAATTAGATCCGAGTCAACATTTTACCAAGCCCACTGCACGGTTTAGTGAAGCGAGTTTGGTTAAAGAATTGGAAAAACGCGGAATTGGTAGACCATCGACCTACGCATCCATTATTTCTACTATTCAGGATCGCGGTTATGTGCGGGTCGAGAATAGGCGGTTTTATGCCGAGAAAATGGGTGATGTGGTCACCGAAAGGCTGGTCGAGAGTTTCTCGAATCTATTGGATTACAACTTTACCGCGACGATGGAAGAGCAGCTCGATGAGGTTGCAGGTGGTCGGCAGGATTGGAAGAAGGTACTTAATGCCTTCTATGACGATTTTCAGAAAAAAATCGAGCAAGCCGAATTAACAGAGGGCGGTATGCGGGCGAATGAGCCTACAGAAACCGATATTGAATGCCCCCAATGCGGCCGGCCTATGCAGATACGCACGGCCACTACTGGTGTGTTTCTTGGTTGCTCGGGCTATGCCTTGCCGCCAAAAGAACGCTGTAAATCGACCATCAATCTAGTTTCTGGTGATGAGGTGGTTAGTGCTGATGATGAGGGCGAGGGCGAGTCTCTATTGTTGCGGCAAAAACATCGCTGCAAGCTGTGTAATACGGCCATGGATAGCTACCTGATCGATGAGCAGCGCAAGTTGCATGTATGTGGTAATAACCCGGATTGTGCTGGTTTTGAAGTAGAAAAAGGCAGCTTTAAGATTAAGGGCTATGAAGGGCCTGTGCTTGAGTGTGACAAGTGTGGCGCTGAAATGCAGCTTAAATCAGGACGCTTTGGTAAGTACTTCGGTTGTACCAGCGATGACTGTAAAAACACGCGTAAATTGCTGCGAAGTGGAGAGGCTGCACCACCTAAAATGGACCCAGTGCCGATGCCCGAGTTGAAGTGTGTAAAGGTGGATGATCATTACATACTGCGGGATGGTGCTTCGGGGTTGTTTTTAGCAGCGAGTAATTTTCCTAAAAACAGAGAAACCCGAGCGCCTCTAGTGGAGGAAATCTTGCCTCACAAAGCGGAGATCGATGTGAAGTATGACTTCTTGTTTAAGGCGCCAACTCAGGATCCTGACGGCAACAAGACGATAATTCGATATAGTCGAAAAACAAAAGAGCAGTACGTACAGACAGAAGTGGATGGTAAACCCTCGGGCTGGAAGGCTTTTTACGAGGGCGGCAAATGGGTGATCCAAGAGCCTAAAACCAAAAAGGCTGCCAAGGCCTAAATGAAGCTTATTTCAAAGCTGTGGGTATTATGAGTTATGTGGATGATTGAGAGCTTACAACGTTGAATAATGATCAGCGGCCTGTCGTTAATCAGCGGCTGTATTTTTGTCGCCTTCACTTACAGTGGCTATCTGAGCAGCTGCAGCAACAAATATTGCCTCAGGGGCTGTTAAATCAGTGTCTGGGTGAGTCCGTGTTGCTGCATTTGGTGATGGCTTATCGTGCCTATTTAGTAGAAATCGCAGCGGCGTATTCCATTGATACAGCACCTATTACCGATGTTCAGGCGTTGATTGCGAAGCTGGAAGCCAATGGTAAGGAGTCTGCCGAGGCTAAGGAGTTACTACAGCTGACGCTGCCGGGACAGTGGTTGTCTGACTTATTAGAGAAATATCAGGCCATAGGGCCTGTTTCTGTCGCTATCAATAAGCCTGGCTTGGGCCAGTTTATTGCTGTGCGAGAGATTGACAGCTCACCATCAATCAATTGGGACTGTCTGCAATCTTGGCTAGAGCAACTTAATCAAGTTATTGCTAACCAGCGTGCGCGCTTAGAAGAGTGGTAGTCTTGCTACAGCGATAAATATTAACCGGCTTCCTTCACTTGCTATAAGCTCAGCTGTTAGAATGCAGCTATTGCATCTGCTCAATAGTTTTGTGCAGGTATTTGTTGGCTTTAGCTTTTTAGGTGTTTGTTGTGTCTTCTGCATTTTTAGAAATTGTTCAGCTACCTACCGGTGAAATTGTATTGCAGCGCTCAGATCATGAGGGTGAGCCATTGTTGAATATTCAGTTTTCAAAAGAGTCACAGATTTTTTTAGAGGGTGCTGAGCTGGATATTGCCAAGGTAATGATACAGGCAGGGATACAAGCTGCAGCAGAGTATAGTGAGTTACGTGCTAGCGAAGAGCTGCAAGAGCCAACTGAAGAGGTAAGGGAGCATACTCTCCACTAAGTAAATTACCATGGTACAGCTAAGCCAAATTCAGCTCCTGTTGAGGGTGGCAGGGGCTTTTTATTGGCGTCTAATTACTCCTACGCTTAGACCTTCGATAGCGAAGTCCTGATAGCGCAAGTCTACCTCTATAGGCGAGTAATCCTGATTTTCTGGTAATAATAAGATCTGATATTTGCTACGGGTGCGTTTAAGTCGTTTCACCGTGACTTCATTGTCGACGCGGGCGATAACAATCTCTCCGTTTTCAGCGTTATTGGTTTTATGCACTGCCAGTAAGTCATCTTCAAAAATACCCACATCGACCATGCTATCGCCTTTGACTCGCAGAAAGTAGTCTGCGTGCGGATGGAAAAAAGAGCTGGGCATTTCGCAATAATCTTCAATATGTTCCTGGGCCAAAATTGGGCTGCCTGCTGCGACCTGTCCAATGATGGGAATGCCTTTAGTCTCGGGGAGGCGAATTCCTCTTGAGGCTCCGGCTATCATTTCTATAGCGCCTTTGCGGGCGAGGGCTTTGAGGTGCTCTTCAGCGGCGTTGGCAGACTTAAATCCCAGCTCTTTAGCAATGTCAGCACGGGTAGGTGGAAAACCGTTGTCTTCAATATACGTTTTAATGAAAGCGAGAACCTCGGACTGCCTTAGAGTAAGCTTGGTCATGGCGTATATTCCTGAGTGTGTTTATCTAGGTGCATTTATCTACGTGCATTTCTCTAAGTGTACGGAGATGGTCGAGTTGACGTCTGTTATTATATACAGTGGTCTGTGATTATATACAGTGGTGGGGTTGCTGCAAGGCTTTTGCAGAATTAATTGCAAGGATATACATTATTAAACGGAGTTTGCTGGTTTTGATGGGTTTTTGATTGAACGCTGTGTGCAATCATGATCATAGCTTTTTGATGGCGGCTGTTATTTTTACAGCGTCGTTATTGATGTTAATCTGTATTTGATAGTTGCATGATTATTGTGTGATGTATTTTAGTTGTGATTAAGAGTCATCCAGTATGCCATTGATAATGTCAGTTTCGATCATGTTGAGTGGGCTGTTCCAGTCTTCGGGGTGGATTGTATCGTCGGGGTTTAGATAGTCTTCGCTGCTGAGTTCGTAAGCATTGCGCCAGTCTTCAGGTGCTTCAATTTCTTCTAGTTGTCCTTCGTGCCAGCTTTCTAGATCATACTCAGAAACTTCGCCATCGAGCAGCTGGGTGGCGATAGTTTGTGTATCATCATCAATGGCTACAACCTCGAAAATAATGCTCTGTTGAATATCCTTGTACCAGCTACCTATTTTAGGAAAAATATTTTTCATTGCGGGACCTCTATACGATGTTGCTACTGGTGTAAGTGCATGGTCAAAATAACACGTCAAATAAAGCTGTCTAGCGCTGCTTGAGCGGGCTGGTTGAGGTGTCTTGTAGTAGTTGCTAGTGGCTGCGTTCCTGCACGTTGAAAATCTTCGCCTATTCAACGGCTTATAACTTAAGCGAGGTAAAGAGGCTGATTTAAAACTGTTTTTTTAGAGGTTTTTAATATATTAATGAATTTTATCAATATAAGATTGTATAAACTCACTTGTACTTTTATGGTGGTCCACCGTTTAAAAGTCAATATTTCTGCTGTTACTTGAGGCTCAATAATGGATTTAGATGTTTTTTTACGCTCTACATTGAATTTAGGAACGTCTGACTACCCTTGGTTGATAGAGGTGTTTTTAATTGTTTTTGTAACTGCTTTAGTTAATTATTTGGCTAGCCTTATTTTTCGAAAGCTACAGCAACAATTAGAGAAAACAACCAATCTTTGGGATGACGCGATGCTTGAGGCAGCGCGTAAGCCAGCTGGTTTTTTGATATGGTTGCTGGGTCTAAGCTGGATTGTCGAGGTGATTGTTGAGCGCTCCGATGCCTTGATATTTGCCGAGTTACACTCGGTGAGGCAGTTGTTTGTGGCGTCGTTGCTGGCTTGGTTTTTAATTCGTGTTATCAGACAGGTTGAGTCGCGGCTGATCTCTGACGAATATACATCGGAGCCAGTGGATCCAACCACGGTACTAGCCCTGGGGAAACTGGTTCGTTTGGCGGTGGTGATTACTGCCGCGCTGGTTATTTTACAAACTCTGGGTTACAGCATTTCCGGGGTGCTGGCATTTGGCGGTATTGGTGGTATTGCGGTGGGCTTTGCCGCTAAAGATTTGCTGGCCAACTTTTTTGGTGGGTTGATGATTTATATGGATAGACCTTTTTCCGTGGGTGAGTGGATTCGATCGCCAGATAAGGAATTAGAAGGGACAGTTGAACATATCGGTTGGCGACAAACCCGTATTCGCACGTTTGATAAGCGTCCTCTGTATGTGCCCAATGCGACCTTTGCTCAGGTGTCGGTGGAAAACCCATCGCGGATGCATAATCGGCGAATCAAGGAAACTATAGGGGTGCGTTACGATGATGCTTCGAAGCTGGCAGCTATTATTGCCGACGTTGATGAGATGCTGCACCAGCATCCTGATATAGACCAAAATCAAATCATTATAGTGAATTTTAATTCCTTCGGTGCTTCTTCACTGGATTTCTTTATTTATACATTCACCAAGACTACTGATTGGCTGACTTATCACAAGGTTAAACAAAAAGTTTTATTACAGGTTCTGGATATTATTCTCGAGCATGATGCTGATGTAGCTTATCCCACCTCGACGCTTAAAATTCCCGAGGCAATTACTATCGAATCTCAGCGTGAGCAGGCAGAGTAATATGTTAGGTATTATCGGCGGGACAGGGCTCAATGCGTTTCATCAAGGTAGCGTGTTAGCGTTGACGGATACACCTTATGGGGCTGTTTCTACAGCAATGATCCGCTCTGAGATTGGGGGGCGGTCGATCGTATTTTTAGCGCGCCACGGTAGTCCGCATAGCATTGCGCCGGATAAAATTAATTATCGAGCGAATATCTGGGCACTTAAGCACAGTGGTGTGACGCAGGTATTGGCGATAAATGCGGTGGGGGGGATTAACCCTGCAATGCCTGCGGGTGCTTTGGTCATACCCGATCAATTGATTGATTATAGTTACGGGCGCAAACAAACTTTTTATGACGGCGACGATGGTCGTCTGGAGCATATTGATTTTGGTGAGCCATTTAGTCAGGATTTGCGCCAGAAAGTGATCGATGCGGCCGGGGCTTGCTCGTTAGATATTATTGATGGCGGGGTCTATGGCGTAACACAGGGGCCGCGTCTGGAAACTGCAGCAGAGATTAACCGTATGGAGCGCGATGGTTGTGACGTGGTAGGGATGACCGCGATGCCGGAAGCGGCCCTGGCTAGGGAGCTGCAGCTGGATTACGCTAGTATTTGCCTTGTGGTCAACCCTGCCGCGGGTCGTGGCGACAGTCCTATTACCATGGCTGATATTCACCGAGTCGTTGATAGCGGCATGATAAAAGTTTGTCACCTGTTGACCCAAACCATTAGCACACTTTAAGGCTTATTGTGTTGTAGTGGGCGGTTTTTTTTCGGCCAACTCAGCTTCATACGGAGTGACGCGAATCAGCAAGCCCATCAACGGATGGTCAATATAGTGCAGTTCACTGCTGCGCATACGACGCTGTTGCCGCAGGGCCACGGTTTGATCTACAGCATATTGGTTGCCAATTAAGTCCATAAAGGGGTTTTCGAACCCCAGTAACAATTGGCCGTAATTGCTTGTTGTGGCCGCGTTGGTAAATGGGTCGACAGGCTGTAGTTTGGTTTGTGCGTTTGAAGTGGCTGGCACTCTGGGTAGCACTGGCCAGAGCTTGTCGGTGCTACCGACATTGCTGACAAAACTGCTTAGCCATAAATCGGTGCTGATATGTAAGTAGCGCTCCAGGCCAATAGTGATAGATCCTTCCAGCTCATAGTGATTATCAAACTGGTCCCCACCTCGAATTAAAATACTTTCGGCTTGTTCGCGGCTGGCTATTGGTTGGCGCCAGGCGCCATGGAAAAGTGGTCTGATATCGTTCTGCCTGAATAGTCGCTTGGCAATATTATTAAAGCTCAGCTGTTGTGGTTCCAGCAATGTGAACGGTTGTTCTTTTAATTGGACCAGCATGGGTGTTGATGTAGAGTCGAGGGGCGTGGAAGAGGGTGTTGGTTGGGTTGGTGTCGTTAAGCTGCCAGTGGCTTCATTGCTCACATGGTTCGGTACGGTAATCTCTACATCTGTATTCTCAGGCTGGAGAGTATTACTGTCTTGGGTGTTTATCAGGATCTCAGTTGGTGCTGCGTGTTTGAGTTCGATGATACGTTTGGGGTATTTCAGCCCTGGCTCCCGAGACCATGCTTCCTGTGCTTGTGGGTTTGGTTGTTGGTAAGCAAAAACCAATAACTCAACTTGATACCATTGCGGTTGATCTTCATCAGCCTGAGCAAAGCAGAGTGGAGCGCTGATAGACAGGCCTAACATTAAGCATAAAATGGACTTCATCATAGACTGTTGTTGTTTCTCTGCTAGTGGTTGATTGGGTTAAGCAACGGCTTTCCTGGGGGCTAAGGGGTAAGTTTATCGATGAGTTGATCGACAAACGCAAAGCGTTGCTCAGTATCGTCCAGTGGCTCGTTAAATTTAAGTGCGGTTGCGCCAGCTAGTTGATACGTAGCTGGCTTGGTTTGTATGAGTTGCACCAGGTGGATAGGTTCAACTTGTGTATCAATAGCAAACTCCAGCCGCCCGCCATTGGCCGATGCCTCTACTTTACTAATACCGATAGATTGGGCTTTGAGTTTGAGCTCTGTGGCTCGGAAAAGATTTTTCACTGGGTCGGGTAATAGGCCAAAGCGATCGATCATCTCTACCTGTAATTCGCGTAACTCGTCGTTAGTTCCGGCATTGGAAATGCGTTTATAGAGAATCAGCCGGGTGTGGACATCGGGTAGATAATCATCGGGGATAAGTGCTGGCAGGCGTAAGTTAACTTCGCTGCCAGGTTTGTAGGCATCTTCGAGTGTCGGCTCTTTGCCTTCACGAATGGCTTTGACTGCACGTTCAAGCATCTCCATGTACAGGGTAAAACCAATGCTTTGAATTTGACCGCTCTGGCCGTCACCTAATAATTCACCCGCGCCGCGAATTTCTAAATCATGGGTCGCCAGGGTGAAGCCTGAGCCCAGCGCTTCGGCTTGGCTGATAGCTTCCAGGCGTTTTTCGGCGTCCTTGGTCATGTTTTTGATGCCGGGGGTTAACATATAGGCATAAGCCTGGTGGTGAGATCGACCGACACGGCCGCGCAATTGATGTAATTGAGCTAAGCCAAATTTATCTGCACGGTCAATAATGATGGTGTTTGCGTTGGGTATATCAATACCGGTTTCGATGATAGTGGTGCACAGTAGTAGATTGAAGCGTTTGTGGTAAAAATCCGACATGACTTGCTCTAGTTGACGCTCGCCCATTTGACCATGACCTACCGCAATGCGAATTTCAGGTACGAGTGCTTGCAGCTCACGGGCGGTTTGTTCGATGGTTTTCACTTCGTTATGTAAGTAGTAAACCTGACCGCCGCGTAAAATCTCTCGCAAAATAGCTTCTTTAATAATGCCGTTGTCAGATTGGCGGACAAAGGTTTTAACGGATAAACGCCTGGCCGGGGGCGTGGCTATAATAGACAGGTCACGCATGCCAGAGATGGCCATATTCAGGGTGCGTGGGATAGGTGTGGCGGTGAGGGTTAAGATGTCGATCTCGGAGCGCATGGACTTAATTTTTTCTTTTTGTTTAACGCCAAAGCGGTGTTCTTCATCGATGATTAATAGCCCCAGGTTTTTATACTTAACATCATTTTGAATAAGTTTGTGAGTGCCAATCAATATATCAACTTTGCCTGCGGCGACATCAGCTAACACTTGTGTTTGCTCTTTGGCAGAACGGAAGCGTGACAATACTTCAATGGTTACCGGCCAGTCGGCGAAGCGATCTTTAAAAGATTCAAAGTGCTGCTGGGCGAGCAGTGTGGTCGGCACGAGGATAGCGACTTGTTTGCTGTTGTGTACGGTGACAAAGGCAGCACGCATGGCGACTTCGGTTTTACCGAAACCCACATCGCCGCAGACTAATCTGTCCGTGGCGGTATTGGCTTGCAAGTCTGCTAGTACCGCCGCAATAGCGGTTTCCTGATCGGGGGTTTCCTCAAAGGGAAAGCCTGCGGCAAAAGCCTCGTAAGCTTGCTTGGGGATTGCCAGCTTTTGTCCAGGACGTGCGGCGCGACGAGCGTAAATATCTAATAGTTCGGCGGCAACGTCATGTATTTGCTCAGCGGCTTTGCGTTTGGCTTTTTGCCATTGATCGCTACCTAGGCGGTGCAGTGGGGCGGTTTCTTCGTCGGCGCCGCTGTAACGGCTAATTAAATGTAACGAAGAGATGGGTACATAGAGCTTGGCGCCATCGGCGTACTCCAGAGTTAAAAATTCGGTATCCTGCCCATCGACGCCTATCTCTTGTAAACCACGATAACGCCCAACGCCGTGGTCTAGGTGCACGACTGGTGCGCCGATGCGCAGCTCAGTCAGGTTTTTGATCACCGCTTCGCTATTGTCTTGCGATTTACGTCGACGCCGCGTCTGCATGACGCGTTGACCAAAAAGCTGCGGCTCGGCAATCACAACAATATCATCAAGCAGCAGGCCTGATTCTAGTGAGCCGACTGTGATGGCGAGTGCTGCGTCGCAGTCAATAAACTCCTGCCAGTTTTTGACCGTGGTGGGGTTGATTTTATAACGTTGTAACAGCTCTAGCAGGGTTTCTCTGCGGCCTGCGCTTTCGGCACAAAATAGTACTTTGGATTGACTCTGTGTGATCAGATTCTGAATGGCCTCTAAGGGCTGCTCAGCTTTGCTTTCGATGGCTAAAAATGGAGGCGGTTTACTGGCGAAATTGGTGCTTCCCGCTTTCTGTTCCAGCTGCTCTGAATGCATGATGATGCGGGGGTAGTTTTTTAGTGCTGAGAATAATTGCTCAGTCGGGATAAATAATTGCCGCGGTGCTAATAGGGGACGCTGAGGGTCGATGTTGCGATCCTCGAAGCGGTTAAATAAATCTTTCCAGAATTGGTCCGCAGCTCCTTCAAGCCCTTCCATATTAAAAAATTGGCAATCTGTGGGTAGATAGTCAAACAGCGTGCTGGTTTTATCAAAAAACAAGGGTAGATAATATTCAATGCCTGCGGGCGCAATGCCGTTGCTAACGTCTTGATAAATTTGGCAGCGACGGTGATCGACATCAAATTGGGTGTGCCATTGATTACGAAACAGGCGGATGCCTGCTTCATCCAGGGGGAACTCTTTGCCGGGTAATAAATCGATGCTTTGTACTTGTTCTACTGTACGTTGGTTGTCAGGATCGAAGGTGCGTAGAGTGTCTACTTCGTCGTCGAGTAAATCTATTCGGAATGGGTGTGAGCAGCCCATTGGAAAGATATCCATAATAGCCCCGCGCAGGGCAAACTCACCATGTTCGTAAACCGTGTTAACACAGCGATAGCCATTGGCTTGTAACTGCATACGCATGCTTTCTATATCAAACTGCTGGCCTACCTTTATGCAAAGGCTATGGGCTTGCAGGTAGTCGCTAGGTAGTAGACGGTGCATCAAGGTTGAAACGGGAACGATCAGAATTCCAGTTTTTAGTTGCGATAGCTGATGCAGGGTCTGCAGTCGTTCTGAGATGATGTCTTGGTGGGGAGAGAAGGTATCATAGGGTAGCGTTTCCCAGTCTGGAAAATGCAGTACATCCAGTGTACCACCATAAAACTTGAGCTCTTGCTCAAAGCGGATGGCACTGGCTGTATCATTACAAATCAGTACGGTCAGTTGGTTTGATTGCTTCGCCGAATTGGCAATAGCCAGGCTTCTGGCGCTACCGTATAGGCTTCCCCAGCGCTGTTTGTCTCCAGCTTGTTGCTTGGTGTAGGTTGAAAATAAAGAGGTACTGGCCATAGAGGGTGCTAATTTTTGTTGTGTCTAGTCAATAGCGCGACATTGTAGCGTGACAGAGAGTGATTTACACCGGATTTGCTGAGCTTATTCATGCTTTGCATGGCTATGTTTGGTAATTTTTAATTACCAGCGTGCATTTTATACTTCATTGTCGGCGGAATGTGGCCAAAACAGCCATCTATAGGTTGAACTTGCGGGTGTGAATGCACATAATATGCCGCTTTTAGTTGGCTTGATTTTCTTAGCTTAATCTCGTCGCCATTAATTCTTACCCGAGCAAAGGTATTCATATAGTGAGCACTGATAGTAGTAATCGTAAACGTCCTGATGATTATTTTAGCGACTGGAAAGAGCGGGAAGCTCTAGCTGAAGGCATGATCCCTTTGGTGGGACGACTTTATCGCAATAGTGTTAAAACTTATATTTACGGTCAAAATCTAGTCAACTTGTCGGTGCTTGAAATCATGAAAGCCCACCGTGAAGTGCGTCAGGTGCAGGGCAATGAGCTCTCTGAATTTGAGACCTTCCCGGTTATTCGGGCGCTTGCTGAGTTGAATTTAGGTATTGCTCATATCGATGCGGGTCGTCTTGCAGTTATGTATGAGGAGGGGCCGAGAGCTGAGGGTGTCAGTGTTGAGGATTTTGTTCGCGCTCAAGTGAGTGAATTGATTAATGATACTCCGCCTGAGCCCAAGCCGCAGGATGTGGTGTTGTATGGTTTTGGTCGTATCGGTCGTTTGATGGCGCGTTTGTTAATTGAAAAAACCGGTGGTGGCGATAATTTACGTTTAAAGGCTATCGTGGTTCGTAAGGGTGGTGCAGAGAACGACTTGATCAAACGTGCCAGTTTGTTGCGTCGCGACTCCGTTCATGGTCCTTTTAAAGGTACGATTCGGGTTGATGAAGAGCGCTGCTCATTTGTAGCCAACGGTAATGAAATCAAGGTGATCTACGCAGGCTCGCCAGAAGAAGTGGATTACACCGAATACGGCATCAAAGACGCCATTGTTATTGATAATACTGGTATGTTTAAAGATGCCGCCGGTTTGTCTCGGCATTTGCGCCCTGGCGCCAGCAAAGTCATATTAACCGCGCCGGGTGCGGATGTGCCTAATATCGTTTTCGGTATCAATAACGATGATATCCGCGATGAAGACAGAATTATTTCAGCTGCGAGCTGTACCACTAATGCCATTGCTCCACCACTGAAGGCGATACACGATAAGTTTGGTATTGTTTCCGGGCATATCGAAACGGTCCACGCTTACACTAATGATCAGAATTTGATCGACAACTACCACAAGGCAGATCGCCGTGGCCGCAGCGCGCCATTGAATATGGTTATCACCTCTACTGGTGCTGCCAAGGCTGTTTCTAAAGTATTGCCGGTGATGCAGGGTAAGTTAACTGGAAATGCTATTCGGGTGCCAACTCCGAACGTGTCCATGGCAATTTTAAAGCTGACGCTTGAAAGAGAGACGTCGGTACAAGAGGTGAATGATTATATGCGTCACATGGCGCTGCACTCACCCTTGCGTAAGCAAATTAATTACTCTAACTCGCCTGAAGTTGTGTCGAGCGACTTCGTTGGTTCGCGTCAAGCCTGCATATTTGATTCTGTGGCGACGATTGTGAATGGCAATCAGGTCATTATGTACTGCTGGTATGACAACGAATTTGGCTATAGCTGCCAGGTTCATCGCGTGCTGGAGCATTTTGCAGGGGTGGATTACCGAGTGTTTCCTCACTAAAACACGAGCTTTAGTGCTTTGGCAAAGTCGCCTTTATGCGGCTTTGTTTCTAGTGGGTTTTAGCTGTTGGGTGCCCTTTGGTGCCGGTCGCGTGGTTTTATCGAAAACCTTATGTTAATCGGGGTAATAGAGCTAATGCCTATGGTATTTATGGGGTTAGCTCTTTATACTGACGCCTTTTTTAAGGGGCAGTTTTGTTAGTCTGTCCCAGCGGTCATGATGTCATTCTTTTTTGATCGACTCCCTAGGCGAGCACTTGTTCAGTGTGGGCTGGGTTTGCAATTGAAGTGACATATTATTTATGTATCAACAAAAAGCGCACATCTACCGACAGCAACAGTTTCAAAAGCAGTTTCAAATATTAACTTTCAACAATCAGGCATATCTATGATTAAAATCAATCGTGGTTTGGACTTGCCTATCTCTGGAGCACCCGAGCAGGTTATTACTGAGGGGCCAAAACCCCGTTCAGTTGCATTAATCGGCTTTGATTATGTCGGCATGAAGCCAACAATGACGGTGCAGGAAGGAGATCGTGTCAAGACCGGTCAGGTCCTTTTCTCAGATAAGAAAAACGAGCAAGTGAAATTTACCGCTCCGGCAACCGGTGTTATCTCGGGTGTCAATCGTGGTGATAAGCGCGTGTTTCAATCTCTTGTTATCGATGTTGAAGAGGATGAATTCGTATCATTTCCTACTTATAACGACTTCGATAAGCTCTCGCGTGAACAGGCGATTGAGAATCTCGTCGAGTCTGGACAGTGGGCGGCGTTTCGTAGTCGTCCTTTCAGTCGTATTCCCTGTCCCAGTAGTCAGCCTAAGGCGATTTTCGTTACGGCGATAGATACCCATCCGTTGGCGGCAGATCCTGCCGTTATTATTGCTCGGCAGCCAGAAGCCTTTGTTAATGGTTTAAAGGTTTTGAGTAAGCTGACCGAAGGTAAGGTTTATGTCAGCAAGGCAGCTGATGCGGCGATTCCTGTCGGCAATGCGAATGTTGAGGTGGCTGAGTTTGCTGGGCCTCACCCTGCAGGTTTAGCGGGTACGCATATCCATCACCTCGAGCCAGTCAGTGCTAGCAAAGTTGTATGGACTATCGGTTATCAGGATGTTATTGCCATCGGACGTTTATTCGCTGATGGTAAGTTATACGTTGAGCGTGTTATTGCGCTGGGTGGTCCTCAAGTCGAAAAACCACAGTTATTGACTACGCGTTTAGGTGTAAATCTAGAAGAGCTTACTGCTGGAAAAATGTTGCCAGGCGATAACCGTGTGATTTCCGGCTCGGTATTAGGTGGACGCACAGCGGTTGCCTCAGTGGCTTATTTAGGGCGTTATCACCAGCAGGTTTCGGTGTTAAAAGAGGGTAATGAGCGCGAGTTTATGGGGTGGATATCTCCAGGTACCAATAAATTTTCGGTTTTGAAAATCTATCTATCCCAGTTTGCTGGCAGTAAGTTATTTAACTTTACTACCTCTACCAATGGTAGTGAACGGGCCATGGTGCCGGTGGGGACTTATGAAAAAGTGATGCCGTTAGACATCTTGCCTACCCAGTTACTTCGCTCTTTGATTGTTGGCGATACGCAGATGGCTCAGGACTTAGGCTGTCTGGAATTAGATGAAGAGGACTTGGCGCTATGTAGCTACGTCTGTCCAGGTAAGTACGAGTATGGACCAATACTCCGCGATAACCTGACTCGCATTGAGAAGGAGGGTTAATCATGGCGGTAAAATTTCCGGCACTACGTAAGGTTCTTGATAATATCGAACCGCATTTCCATAAGGGCGGTAAGTGGGAGAGTTGGTACGCGCTTTACGAAGCTGCTGACACTATCTTTTATTCACCGAGTGATACCACTAAAACTACTTCACACGTTCGTGATGGTATCGACTTAAAACGGATGATGATCACCGTTTGGTTGTGTGCGTTTCCTGCGATGTTTTATGGCATGTGGAACGTGGGTTTTCAAGCTAACAGCATTCTTGCCGATACCGGCATGATGATGAATGATGATTGGCGCTCGGCATTAATTAGTGCGTTTGCAGGTAATGATCCCAGCAGTCTTTGGGATAACATTTGGTATGGCGCTTGGTATTTTATGCCGGTTTATTTCGTCACCTTTGTGGTTGGTGGCTTTTGGGAAGTGTTGTTTGCGATGAAGCGGGGCCATGAGATCAACGAAGGTTTCTTCGTGACTTCGATCCTGTTTGCGCTTATTTGTCCACCCTCAATACCCCTGTGGCAAGTTGCCCTTGGGATTAGCTTTGGTGTGGTAGTGGGTAAAGAAGTATTCGGTGGTACCGGTAAAAACTTCCTTAACCCGGCATTAACGGGGCGTGCATTTTTGTTCTTTGCCTATCCTGCCAGTATTTCAGGGGAGGCAGTCTGGACTGCAATCGATGGCTACTCCGGTGCAACTGCTCTGTCAGTTGTTGCCAGCCAAGGTATGGATGTACTGCAATCACAAATGACTTGGATGGATGCATTTATTGGTCGGATCCCCGGCTCGATGGGTGAAACATCGACCTTGGCTATCTTGTTAGGTGGCGCGGTATTGTTGTGGACCCGTATTGCTTCTTGGCGCATCGTCGCCGGTGTCATGATTGGCATGGTGGGTTTGTCCACTTTGTTTAATATGATTGGCTCGGATACAAACCCTGCTTTTGCAATGGGATGGGAATGGCATTTTGTACTGGGGGGCTTCGCTTTCGGTATGATTTTCATGGCAACGGATCCGGTATCAGCGTCGATGACCAATGCTGGTAAGTGGTGGTTTGGTGCGCTCATCGGTGTCATGGTTGTGTTGATTCGGGTGGTGAATCCGGCCTTCCCAGAAGGGATGATGTTGGCCATTTTATTCGCCAACTTATTTGCTCCGCTGATCGACCATTTCGTAGTACAGGCTAATATTAAGCGGAGGCTCGCTCGTGGCTAAAAAAGAAACTACCTCCAAAACGATTATTGTCGCATTGGTGCTGTGTGTAGTCTGTTCGCTGGTTGTGTCCAGCGCTGCAGTTCTATTGAAGGGCCAGCAGGCGGCAAATAAAAAGCTTGACCGCTACAGCAATATTCTTGCTGCAGCTGGCATGTTAGATCCCGATGGTGATATTGAGCAGCAGTTTAATAACTTAGTGACAGCGCGGGTTGTTGATCTGGATACTGGTCATTATGTTGATGATGTTGACCCGATTACTTTCGATCAGCGTCGTGCGGCAAAGAATCCTGAAAAGTCTATTGATTTGAACGGTAACGAAGATCTGGCAAAAATTTCTCGTCGTGAGAATTATTCACTAGTCTATCTGGTTGAGCACGAAGGGCGCTTGGATAAAATCATTCTGCCGGTCCGTGGTTATGGTCTTTGGTCAACGCTTTATGGTTTTCTAGCCCTGAATCATGATGCTAATACCATCGCTGGCCTTGGATTTTACGAGCATGGCGAAACGCCCGGATTAGGTGGTGAGGTTGATAACCCCAAATGGAAGGCTTTATGGCCTGGTAAGAAGGTTTATCAGGACGGTGAGGCGACCATTAAGTTGGTGAAAGGTGTTGTTGACCCAGAGTCGAATAATGCAGCCTATGAGGTCGATGGCTTGGCAGGTGCAACTCTGACTAGTCGTGGTATCACTAATCTGGTTCAGTTTTGGTTAGGTGAAAAAGGTTTTCAGAAATTCCTCAGTAATTTACGTTCAGGGGAGGCAGGATAATGTCTAGTATCAAAGACGCTTTAGTTGATCCAATTTTCAAAAATAATCCAATTGCGTTGCAGGTGTTGGGTATCTGCTCCGCGTTGGCTGTTACCTCCAGTTTGAAGGTGACTCTGGTTATGGCTTTATCAGTAACCGTTGTTACTGGGTGCTCAAACTTTTGTATTTCGCTTATTCGTAATCAGATTCCTGGCAGCATTCGTATCATTGTACAGATGGTTATCATTGCTTCCTTGGTTATCGTAGTTGATCAGCTGTTAAAAGCTTATTTTTACGAGATCAGCAAGCAGTTATCGGTATTTGTTGGTTTGATTATTACTAACTGTATCGTTATGGGGCGTGCAGAAGCCTTTGCGATGAAGAACCCTCCAGGCGCCAGTTTTGTTGATGGCGTAGGTAACGGTCTTGGTTACAGTACCATACTAATAATCATCGCCATTGTTCGTGAATCGCTCGGCTCGGGAAAACTGTTTGGTATTGAAATACTACCGCTTGTTCAAGATGGCGGCTGGTATCAGCCTAATGGTTTGTTACTGTTGCCACCAAGTGCATTTTTCTTGATTGGCCTGATTATCTGGGTTCTGCGGTCTTGGAAAAAAGAGCAAGTAGAAGAGCCTGAATTTAAAATATCGGCTAACACTCAAACTCAGGAGTCTGTGTAATGGAAGAATTATTGAGTCTGTTTGTGCGGTCGGTTTTTATCGACAATATGGCACTAAGCTTCTTTTTAGGTATGTGTACGTTGTTAGCACTGTCTAAAAAGATGCAGGCTGCTATTGGTTTAGGTATTGCAGTGGTTGTGGTGTTGACAATTACTGTACCGGTTAACTATTTAATCTATGCTTATTTGTTAAAAGAGGGGGCTTTGGTTTGGTTGAGTCCGAGCTTTGCTTCTGTTGACTTGAGCTTTTTGGGTTTGTTGAGTTATATCGGCGTAATTGCGGCAATTGTCCAGATTCTAGAAATGTTTCTCGATAAGTTTGTACCTGCGCTCTACAACGCATTAGGGGTTTTCTTGCCACTGATTACGGTTAACTGCGCCATTATGGGGGCCTCTCTATTTATGGTAGAGCGTGACTATGATTTTGGTGAGTCCGTAGTGTTTGGTATTGGCTCTGGTGTAGGCTGGGCGCTGGCAATTATTTTGCTTGCCGGTATCAGAGAGAAAATGAAATACAGCGATGTACCTGCCGGATTACAGGGTTTGGGTATTACGTTTATCACTGTTGGCTTGATGTCGTTAGGCTTTATGTCTTTCGGCGGCATTGATCTGTAAGAGGGTAATTTGAATGAATGAAGTAATTGTCCTCGGTGTTGGTATGTTCACCGTTATTGTATTGTCTTTAGTGGCGATCATCTTATTGGCTCGTTCAAGAATGGTGAGTTCGGGCAACGTCGCTATTGAAATTAACGGTCAGAAAATCTTGTCGGTAGCAGCAGGTGATAAATTGCTGCAAACCTTGGCGTCTAATAATGTTTTTTTGGCGTCAGCCTGCGGCGGTGGTGGTAGCTGCGCCCAGTGTAAATGTATTATCTCTGAGGGAGGTGGTTCCTTGCTCCCGACAGAAGAGCCTCACTTCACTCCTCGCGAAGCTCGTGAAGGCTGGCGTTTATCGTGCCAGGTATCGGTTAAGCAGGATATGAAGATCGAGGTGCCGGAGGAGGTGTTCGGTATTAAACAATGGGAATGTACGGTAGAGAGTAACCCCAATGTTGCCACCTTTATTAAGGAGTTAACCCTTAAGTTGCCTGAAGGCGAGAATGTTAATTTTCGTGCCGGTGGTTATGTGCAGCTTGAGGCGCCAGCTCACCATGTTAAGTATAAAGATTTTGATCTTGGTGAAGAGTATCGTGGAGACTGGGAGCGTTTTGGTTTCTTTGATGTTGAGTCTAAAGTTGATGAGCCGCTTATTCGCGCTTATTCAATGGCTAACTATCCTGATGAAAAAGGTATTGTTAAGTTCAATATTCGTTGTGCAACGCCGCCGCCAAATAATTTGAGCTTGCCTGCGGGTAAAATGTCCTCTTGGGTGTTTAGCTTGAAGCCTGGTGATAAAGTGAAAGTATACGGGCCTTTTGGTGAGTTTTTTGCTAAAGATACCGATGCTGAAATGGTGTTTATCGGCGGTGGTGCGGGTATGGCACCGATGCGTTCACATATTTTTGACCAGTTAAAGCGTTTACGAACTGATCGTAAAATATCATTTTGGTATGGTGCTCGCTCCTTGCGCGAAGTATTTTATGCAGAAGAGTATGATGCATTGGCTGCTGAGTTTCCAAACTTCGAATGGCATCTGGCGCTGAGTGATGCTCAGCCGGAAGATAACTGGACGGGGTTGACTGGATTTATTCATAATGTCGTGCATGATAATTATCTCAAAGATCATCAGGCGCCCGAAGATTGTGAATACTATATGTGTGGGCCACCAATGATGAACTCGTCGGTCATCAATATGCTGCACAGTTTGGGTGTAGAAGACGAAAGCATTATGCTGGATGAGTTCTAAGCTAATGATGGGATTGATTTTTAATATTAAAAGAGCAGCTTCGCTGCTCTTTTTGTTTGTTACAGTTGTAGCACTATTTGCTTGTGGTGAAGCCTCTCGGGATAATTTTAAGCTGAGTGGCTCAACGATGGGGACGACTTATCACGTCACGGTGGTTAGGCAGGCTGAGGACAAACTGGATCAACAGCAGTTACAGCAGGCGATAGATCAGCAGTTACAGCAAATCAACCAGCAGATGTCGACTTATATAGCTGATTCGGAGCTAGTAAAGCTTAACAATGCACCGGTGGGTGAGTGGGTCGTCGTCAGTGAAAATTTGTTCAATGTGCTGATGATGAGCCTTGAACTTGGCTGGCTGAGCAACGGTGCTTTTGATATTACCATGGGGCCGCTAGTCGAGCTCTGGGGGTTTGGTGCCAGTGTTAAAGCTGATAGAGGGGCGATTCCGTCCGCTAATCAAATCCAGAGTGCCTTAAAAAATGTAGGCTATCAGCACATTGAGTTTGATATAACGACTAACAGTATTCGAAAACAGCTGCCAGTACGGCTGGACCTATCAGCTATTGCCAAGGGTTTTGGCGTTGATAAAGTGGCTGAGTTGCTGCTCTATGCAGGCTACAAAGACTTTATGGTTGAGATTGGTGGTGAGTTACGGTTGCAAGGCAGTAGTCCTAGGGGTACGCCGTGGCGTATAGGTATTGAGCAGCCGGATGCGTTGTCGGTTGGAGAAGTGTACAGTTCGGTAAGTGTGAGTGGTGTTGCCATGGCAACATCTGGGGAGTACCGCAATTATTTTGAGCGTGACGGTCGGCGTTATTCTCATACACTCGATCCTCTTACCGGTTATCCCATTGATCATCGCCTCGTATCGGTCACAGTTATTGCGGACAGCGCAGCTTATGCCGACGGCTTGGCAACTGTAATTAATGTGCTGGGAGCAGAGAAGGGTTTGGAACTGGCTGCTAAGCAAGACTTGGCTGTTTATATGATCAATAAGACGGCTCAAGGCTTCGAGGCTGTGTACAGTGATGCATTTAAACCTTACTTAAATAAGTAAGGTTGGTTACTCTAAGTGTTTTGTGCCGTTGAGGAGCTGAATCAGCCGCCGCTTTTGGTGTATGATAAGCAGTAATAGGTGATTAAACCAGTGAGGTGTTCAGATGGCTACGATGTTATTGGCCTTTGTTGTTATGTTAATAGTCGTTGCGGGTATGGCGATTGGCGTGATTCTTTCGAATAAGCCGATCAAGGGGTCTTGCGGTGGTTTAAGTGCTCTTGGGCTTAAAGAGTCCTGTATGGTTTGTGGCGGTGATGAGACTCAATGGAAAAAAGAAGTTGATATCATTGGCAAGCAAGATCTTGCTTATAACGCTGCACCGTCAGCCGGTAGTTCCACTAGAGACTGAGGGGTTAGCCGCTAGTTTATCCTGTCCCTTTCTGCTCTAGCGTTTAGTTTATTCTGGGGTGGAGCTTTATGGTACGGTTATGCCCTCATGGTTTAACATAGTCACGAGCTTGATCAGTGGTAGGCCTATCAAACTGTTGGGGTCATTGCCGTGAAGGGATTCAAATAGAGTAATCCCCAGTCCTTCCATTTTGAAGCTTCCCGCGCAGTCATAGGGTTGTTCGGCGAGCAAGTATCGCCGTATACCATCATTGCTTAAATGTCTGAAGTTAACGGTATAAGTCTCAACACAGTCCTGCAATTGCCCGCTGCTGGTATTGAGTAGTGCCAGCCCGGTATAGAATATGACTTGCTGGCCACTACATTGACGAAGCTGATCTATTGCAGTGTCGAAGTTACCCGGTTTGGTGAGGATGTTGCCGTTTAAGCCGGCGACTTGATCAGAAGCAATGATCAAGTGCCGCGGATAGGATTGGGATATTGCTCGCGCTTTGCTGATAGCTAGCCGGGTGACCAATTGTAAAGGGTGTTCGTCAAGCTTGGCGGCTTCATCAATATCAGGATTGCAGCACTCAAATGGCAATTGCAGTTTTTGCAGCAATTGGCGGCGGTAAGGGGAACTGGAAGCGAGTATTAGCGGTAACATAGGCTGTTCTAGGGTAAAAACCATAGATTATAGGTAGCTGCCTTCGATTTACCTATGGAATTCTGGAAATAACACGGATTTTCTTTGACAGACCTGGTCTTCGGCCCTATGATTGCGCGCATTATGTCAAATGCAACTCTGCCAAATCAGTTAGATGTCCGAAAACTGGCTGTAAAAGGCGTTGAAATCAGTGCTGAAGTGCCGATTTCCAGCTTGCCTCGCGTTATTGATTTATTGGCAAGCGATAATGGGTTGATAACGGTTAAACTTGATTTCTATATTGATGAACAACGTTTTAAGCGGATTGATGGCCAACTCAAATCCCGTGTAGAAGTGTTTTGTCAACGATGCCTTGAGCCGATGTGGGTAGAGAAAGACGCCGACTTCAATCTTGCTATCGTTTGGTCTGAAAAGGACGCGGAGCGCTTACCTAAATCGTTGGATCCATTGATAGTGGGTGAAGAATTAACTGAGATGTATGATGTGGTTTCAGAGGAGTTAATACTTAGCTTGCCTTTTGTGAATTATCACTCGGCAGAAGAGTGCGGCCAAGTACAGGGTTATATCAGTGCCGATCCTGACGCAATAGTTGATGCTGTTGAAGAGCCCAAAGAGAACCCGTTTAATATTTTGGCACAGCTTAAGCAAAATTAATAAGCTGTAAGCCCTGTAATGTAAATTGTGTAAGTTAGTTTTAGCGAGGAGTTTTCAGCCATGGCTGTACAGAAGAGTAAAGTAACCCGTTCACGTCGTGGTCAGCGCCGTTCACATGACGCATTGACTGGTCCAACCTTGTCTGTTGATCAGACTAGCGGTGAAACCCATCGTCGCCACCATGTATCTGCCGACGGCTTTTACCGTGGCAAAAAAGTTGTCGATGTTCAGGATGACGATTAAGTTTAATCGCTTTTTCCTTTGTTTTTCTCATGCATAACTAATGGCTTCGCGCATACGCATTGCTATTGATTGTATGGGCGGAGACTTCGGTCTCCGCAGTTCTCTCCCTGCAGCTATAAAAGCACTTTCCCTATATCCTGATCTAGATCTCACTTTGGTGGGTGACTCAGCTCTTATCGATAAGCAGCTCAATCACATTGATCATTCACGCTTGCTCATCGTGCATACCGACGACGTTGTTTTGATGACCGATAAACCGTCAGTCGCGCTTAGAAAAAAAACCAAATCCTCCATGCGTATCGCTATTGATTTATTGCAGCAACAAAAAGTTGATGCTGTGGTCAGCGCGGGCAATACAGGTGCGCTAATGGCGATGGGTTGTTTGGTCCTAAAGACTTTACCTGGTATTGATAGGCCTGCAATTTGTTCAGCCGTTCCTGCGGCTGGAGGGCATTGCTATTTATTGGATTTAGGTGCAAATATTGAAAGCAGTGCCGCACAGCTACATCAGTTTGCTATTATGGGAGCTGCCTTAGCGGCTGTGGTTGATGGCATTAGCTCTCCTCGGGTTGCCTTGTTAAATATTGGTGAGGAGGCAGTTAAAGGGAGTGAGCAAGTAAAAAAAGCGAGCGCATTAATGGCGGCTGATCAGCAGCTTAATTATCTTGGCTACATTGAGGGTGATGGTCTGTTTCGTGGCGGCGCCGATGTTGTGGTTGCGGATGGTTTTGTGGGCAATGTCGCGTTGAAAGTTTGTGAGGGCACTGCGAGGTTTATTGCCAGTGCTGTTAAGCAGCAATTTAATCGCTCCATATTCACAAGGCTGGCGGGGTTGTTGGTAAGGCCAATATTAAAAAATATATACCAACAGCTTGATGCAGAGCAATATAATGGCGCCAGTTTTTTGGGTTTGCAGGGTGTGTTGGTAAAAAGTCATGGCGCAAGTACCGTTGATGGCTTTGTTGCAGCCATTGCGCGCGCAAGGCTTGAAGTGTCTGGAAGTGTGCAGCAGATCATAGCGCAGCGTATTGCCGAGCAAATACAATAATTTTCACCAATAGAGCTCGTCTTAGCTCTGGATTAGATAAAAGGTTTTCAATGATGAATAGTAGTAACCTGGCGTTTGTTTTTCCCGGTCAAGGCTCACAAAAAGTCGGCATGCTGGCGGCAATGGCTGAGCAATCTTCCCTGATAGCTGAAACTTTTGCCGAGGCATCGCAAGAGCTGGGTTATGATTTGTGGGATTTGGTTCAAAACGGTGAACAGGAAGCCTTAAACCTTACTGAAAAAACCCAGCCTATATTGTTGACATCAAGTGTTGCGCTGTGGCGTGTATGGCAGCAGCATCAAGGATTACAGCCGTCAATGTTAGCAGGGCACAGCTTGGGGGAGTTTTCAGCGTTAGTGTGTGCTGGAAGTTTAAAATTTACTGATGCAGTTCGTTTGGTTAGGGATCGCGGTCAGTTTATGCAAACGGCAGTGCCGGTAGGTGAGGGCGCTATGGCTGCAGTGCTGGGGCTTGATGATGCGGTTATTGTTGATATTTGTGCGCAGTCGGGTGCTGAAGCGGTCAATTTTAACTCGCCTGGGCAAGTTGTAATAGCGGGAAAAGTGGCGGCAGTTAATAAAGCGATTGAACTCTTGACCGAGGCTGGGGCCAAACGAGCGATGCCATTGCCGGTAAGCGCGCCTTTCCATACGTCTTTGATGAGGCCGGCTGGGGAAAAATTGGCAGAAAAAATCGCTTCTTTGAGTGTGAGTGCTCCTCAGATTCCGGTGGTGCATAATGTGCATGCTCAGACAGAAAGTGATCCGGAAAAAATAAAAGCTTTGTTGGTTAAGCAAATTTATAGTCCGGTAAAGTGGACGAGTTGCATTGAAGCTATGGTTGCTGCGGGCATTACCACAACGCTGGAGTGCGGCCCCGGTAAAGTATTAAGTGGTTTGAGTAAGCGTATAGATAGATCGCTAACTGGTTTAAATATTGAAGATCCGGCAAGCTTGGAAAAAGCACTTGCCAGCCTTTAATGCGCGGCAGGGTAGTGGGTTGATATTAATGATTAAAAACGAGATTTAGGAGTGGATGCATGACGGATAAAGTTGCCTTGGTTACTGGGGCTAGTCGTGGAATTGGTCAGGCTATAGCAAAGTTATTGGGTGCTAATGGTTTCGTCGTGGTCGGTACAGCGACCACTGAAGCAGGTGCGCAGAGTATCTCGGCATATTTGGCAGAGGCTGATATTGTTGGTCAGGGTATGGCTTTAAATGTGTCTGATGCAGCGTCTATTGATGGTGTGCTGAAGGCTATTACTGAAACCTATGGCGCTCCTTTAGTGCTGGTTAATAATGCAGGTATTACCAAAGATAATATTTTGATGCGGATGAAAGAAGGTGAGTGGGATGATGTTATCAGCACTAATCTGTCGTCTGTTTATCGTTTGTCCAAGGCATGTGTGCGTGGTATGACTAAGGCTCGCTGGGGGCGCATTATTAGTGTCAGCTCGGTGGTTGGGTCGATGGGTAATATGGGGCAGTCTAACTACGCGGCTAGCAAGGCCGGTGTGGAGGGGTTTTCTCGCTCTCTTGCACGCGAGTTGGGTTCACGTAATATTACCGTAAATTGTGTGGCGCCTGGTTTTATTGATACCGATATGACTAAAACGCTGGCTGAAGATCATAAAAACCTAATGTTGTCGCAAATTCCCTTATCGCGTCTAGGTGAGCCTGATGAAATTGCAGGGGTGGTTGCATTCCTTGCGGGTGATACCGGTGCTTATATTACGGGTGAAACCATCCATGTGAACGGTGGTATGTACATGTCCTAACTGATTGAATATAATATATTTTAACTTTTGGGCAGTAATTTTCGAAAACGATGTTACAGGGCGGATAAAATCGAGTAAAATCCCCGCCGAAATCGAATAGTAAAAAACAGTAAGCTTTTGTTCTAGTTAGAATGGGGTTTATTAGTAAATCAACTATTCATAGCTTTTTAATACAGGAGTCTATATAGACCATGAGCAGCATTGAAGAACGCGTCAAAAAGATTGTAGCCGAGCAACTAGGCGTTAAAGAAGAAGAAGTTCAAACCTCTGCCTCTTTTGTAGAGGATTTGGGTGCTGACTCTCTGGATACAGTTGAATTGGTGATGGCTCTTGAAGAAGAGTTTGAGACTGAAATTCCTGATGAAGAAGCTGAGTTGATTACTACTGTTCAGTTAGCTATCGACTACATCAACAAAAATTTAGGCTGATTGCCTCATCTGCGTTAGCAGATGTAAATATTTAGTATAAGCCGCCCTGTTTTTAATAGTGCGGCTTTTGTTATTTATGGGGTCTGCGCTGAATGCCCTCGGTTGAGTCATAGCACTTACCTGGGGGTATCTGGTGGAACAAGCTCTACCTGTGGTTGGTAATGCGGCCTTAGGTAAGTACCATTAGTGCTTGTGTTCTTTGGAGAGGACTTCTTAGCCTTTACTCTTGCAGTTTAGCGCTCAGGTCTATGTTTTCAGTTTAATTTTTTATGGTGTATCTTGGGTCTGCTAGAGATACAAAGGGGAAGATTGGCGGTGGCGAAGCGAAGAGTTGTGGTAACGGGTTTGGGCCTGATTACACCACTGGGAAATGATGTTAAAACAACCTGGACTAATATTCTCAGCGGTAAGAGTGGTATTGGTCCTATAGAGCACTTTGATGCCTCTGCTTACACTACACGCTTTAATGGATCGATAAAGGGTTTTGATTTATCTCCTTATATGGAAGTAAAAGAGGCCCGCAAAATGGATCCCTTTATCCAGTACGGGATGGCCGCAGGGATCCAGGCAATGACTGATTCCGGGCTGGAAGTGACAGAAAAAAACGCTCCTCGTATTGGTGTGGCCATTGGTGCGGGTATTGGTGGCGTTAGTTTTATTGAAAAAAACGATGCCATCTTGGTCAAGAATGGTCCGCGTAGAATCTCTCCTTTTTTTGTACCTGGCACTGTGATCAATATGGTGGCGGGTAATCTATCGATTAAATACGGTATGCAAGGACCTAACTTTGCTATTTCGACCGCCTGTACTACGGGTACTCACAATATAGGACACGCCGCAAGAACCATTGCCTATGGTGACGCGGATGCGATGTTGGCGGGTGGTGCAGAAATGTCATCCACTCCCCTGGGGTTAGGTGGTTTTGCTGCTGTTAGGGCTTTATCAACCCGCAATGATGATCCTCAGGCAGCGAGTCGTCCATGGGATAAAGACCGTGATGGCTTTGTTTTGTCTGATGGTGCGGGGATGTTGGTGCTCGAGGAATATGAATTTGCTAAAGCGCGAGGCGCTAATATCTATGCCGAACTGGTTGGTTTTGGGATGAGTGGTGATGCCTATCATATTACTTCGCCTCCAGAGGATGGTCGCGGCGCAGCAGCTGCAATGCGCAATACCCTTAATGATGCAGGTGTTAATGCTGCTGAGGTTAACTATATTAATGCCCACGGTACTTCAACGCCGGCTGGTGATTTGGCTGAAAGCAGAGCCATAGAGGCGGTGCTGGGTAGCGCAGCTGCAACGGTTGCTGTGAGTTCTACTAAATCCATGATTGGACATCTACTTGGCGCAGCTGGAGCAGTAGAGGCTGTGTTTTCTATTTTGGCTATTCGGGATCAGGTAGCTCCGCCTACGATTAATCTGGATAACCCGGAGGCGGGCTGTAATCTCAACTATGTACCGCATACCGCTCAGCAAATGACGATCAACTATGTGCTGTCTAATTCCTTTGGTTTTGGCGGCACTAATGGCAGCTTAATGTTTGCTAAGCTGCACTAGCAAAGCCTAGCCTATATGTCATCATTCACGCTCATTGATAGCCAAGCCATCGACCACATTAATGTGGATAACCGAGGTTTGGCTTATGGCGATGGCGTTTTTGAGACAATGAAAGTTGCCAATAATACTATTGAACTATTCGATCTACATTTAGAGCGTTTGCAACACGGCTGTGAGCGTTTAGCAATCGGTGTCGATATAGAGGCTTTACGCGCAGATATAGCGTTGTTGCTCAGCGCTAATGATGCCAGGCTCGGGGTAATAAAAGTAATCATTACTCGGAGGTCGACGGGTCGTGGTTATAAGGCCGCTTTGAATTTGAAGGGGCACCGTATTGTTTCGATCGAGCCTTTAGTGTCGAGTTATTCATATGAGCAGGAGCGGGGGGTTGCGCTAAGGCTTTGTGGTACACGCTTGGGTATTAATCCTCGACTTGCAGGTATTAAACACTTAGCGCGTCTGGAAAATGTTATTGCCCGCTCTGAATGGGATGATCCGAGTATTGCCGAAGGGCTTGTGCTGGATACTGATGGGCGCTTAATCGAAGGGACTATGTCTAATATCTTTCTCGTTAAACAGGGTGTGCTTTATACACCGGATTTACAGCGTTGCGGGGTTGAGGGCGTGGTTCGCCGTTATATCATGGAGAGTGTTGCTCCTTCACTTGATCTTCACATTAAAGTGAAGGATCTTAGTCTTGATGATGTTTATCAGTCAGAGGAGCTTTTCATCTGTAATAGTCTTATTGGGGTTTTGCCTGTTATTGCGTTAGGGTGCCATCTGAAGTCTGTGGGGGTTGTTTCTAAGCAGGTTCAGTTGGGGTTTGCTCAAGGTGTGCAGCATAGTGTTTAGGTGGTTACGGCGTTTCGCCACGGTTTTCTTTGTTTTTATTGTATTGGCGCTGGCGGCTAGTCATTACTATTTGCAGCGCTATTTGGACCAGCCTTTAGCCGTTGTGGGTAGCGGCATTGAATATACATTAGTAGAGGGTGGCTCATTGGGTTCGCTGGCTTACGGGCTGGAGCGGCAAGGTGTGCTTGAGACTCCTCGCTTATTATTGCTCTATAGTCGATTGACACAAAGAGGGCAGAATATTCAAGCTGGGGATTATTGGTTGACACCAGGTACGACACCGCGAGACTTGCTCGATAAGCTTGAACGTGGCGATGTGCGGTATTTTAATGTCACTCTCGTTGAGGGCTGGAATCTGCAAAATGTTATGACTGCGCTGCGTTCGCAGTCTCGTTTGAATCATAAGATAAAAGATATTAATGATCCTGCATTGCTGGCGATGCTAGGTGTTCCTGAGAATTATACGTCCCTCGAGGGTTTGCTTTTCCCTGATACCTATCGCTTTCATAGTCAGACCACCGATCTGGAATTACTGCGGCAGGCGGTTTTGCGGATGCAACAGGTGCTGGCAGAGGAGTGGCAGAGCCGTGCTGATAACCTTCCTTATGAGACGGCCTATGAAGCCTTGATCATGGCCTCGTTGATCGAAAAAGAGACAGGCGATGCGAGTGAGCGAGCACAAATTGCGGGTGTTTTTGTGCGACGATTGCAAAGAAATATGCGCTTACAGACAGACCCAGCAGTGATATATGGTATGGGCAGCGATTTTGATGGTAACTTGCGCAGGGCCGATTTAAAGAACACCAATAACCCCTATAATACTTACCGTTTTCATGGTCTCACGCATACCCCAATTGCCTTGGCGGGACGTGAGGCCATTCATGCGGCGTTACATCCGGCGGAGGGTGATAGCCTTTATTTTGTTGCCAAGGGTGATGGCAGTCATTATTTTTCGGCAACATTGCAAGAGCATCTGCAAGCGGTGAATAAGTATCAGATACAGCAGCGCCGCAAAGACTATTCATCTGCACCAAAGAAAAAACCATCGAGTTAATTAAAAGGTCGTACTCGGTATTTGCATGACCAAAATCGGAGAGAGTTGTTGTCGTCTAAAAGAGGGTTGTTCATCACGATTGAAGGCGGTGAGGGAGTTGGAAAATCTACCAATATTGCCTTTATTGCCGAGCAATTGCGCTCAGAGGGTACTTCGGTAGTGCTCACTCGCGAGCCGGGGGGGACACCGTTGGCTGAGGATATACGCCAGCTACTGCTCGTGCCTCGGGACGAATCAGTGTCAGAAAATACTGAATTATTACTGATGTTTGCTGCCAGAGCGCAGCATATAAATCAGGTTATAGAGCCTGCTTTAGCGCGTGGTGAGTGGGTCGTTTGTGACCGTTTCACCGATGCAACATTTGCTTATCAGGGTGGAGGACGTGGAATCGCCAGATCGAAAATAGAGGATTTGGAGCGGTGGGTGCAAGGTTCACTGCGTCCGGACTTTACTATTTTGTTGGATGCGCCGGTGGAAGTAGGTATGGCGCGAGCAGAAAAGCGTGGGGAGTTTGACCGCTTTGAGCAGGAGCAGCGGCAGTTTTTTGAACAGGTGCGGACGACATATTTGCAGTTAGCAAAAGAGCAGGGGCATCGTTTTCGTGTTGTTGATGCGGGGCAGTCATTGCCGCAGGTGCGATTGGCAATCGCTGCGATGCTTGATGAAATGCGCAATGCCTTTGAAGCGCGGAGTTGAAGCGAGTGGAGAATACAGCAGGCTCTCTGGCAGTAAAATTGCCCTGGCAAGATGAGCAATGGCAGCGGCTAGAAGCCTTGCGGCAGTCTGATAAGCTACCTCATGCAATTTTATTGGCAGGGCCAGCTGGGGTTGGTAAGCGGAGGTTCGCGAAAGCATTTGCTGAATATTTAATTTGTGAATCGCCGGATTCTGGTGTTGCCTGTGGCACTTGTCGTCAGTGTGGCTTTATTTTGGCGGGTTCGCACCCAGATTTTAAGTGGCTTGCCCCGGAGGAAAAATCGCGACAAATTAAAATAGACCAAATTCGTGAGCTGGTTGATTCGCTGGCCCAGACCTCTCAGCAGGGGGGGATAAAAGTAGCCACTATTAGCCCTGCAGAAATGATGAATACTAATGCGGCTAATGCTTTGCTTAAATGCTTGGAAGAGCCCAGTCCTAATACTTTGTTGTTGTTACTCGCTGACGCTCCTAATCAGTTATTGCCAACGATTCGCTCTCGTTGTCAAATAATTAAATTCCCCTTGCCGCCGCAAGAGGTTTCGTTGGCTTGGCTGGCGACGATGACATCGTCGCAAACTCCGGTTGAAGAGTTATTGCTGGAGGCTGCAGGGCAGCCTATATCGGTGCTTGAATTGTTACAGTCAGATGGTTTAGAGCGCCGTCAGCAATTTAACGAGGACTTTCTCGGTATGCTAGAGTATAAAATACCAGCAATAGTTGTGGCTGAAAAATGGCTTGCACATGATTTAACCGAATTACTTGAGTGGTTGGCGCGCAAGTTGGGCAGGTTGATTAAATGTCACATGGGTGGTGCAGCCGTTGCGACCGATCACCGGTGGTTGTCGGTGGTTCCGGCTAGCAAGGTTAAAGGTGTATTTGTTTTGCTGGATGAGGTCAATGCGTTGCTGGTGCGACTTAATCGTGGGGCTAACCCAAATCGTCAGCTGGCGCTTGAGGCTTTATTGCTTAATAGCTGCGAAAGGCTTCGCGGTTGATATTGATCCAGCTATGGTGGTGATTAGCCGTAACAGCAGCTATCCTTACAAGCTATAATACTTTCGATAAGCGCCTCATCCGGCTGAATATTAAGGAGTTTTTAACAATAATGAGTACAGCTAGTGCACCCCAAGGGGCTAGAAATGGCATATTGTCGCTGACAATTAAAGATAAAGCCGTACTTTATGCGGCTTATATGCCCTTTTTAATTCATGGAGGCTTGTTCATTCCGACCAATAAGCCCTATAAAATTAACGATGAAGTGTTCATGTTGTTAAATCTGATGGACGAGCCAGAGAAAATTCCGGTTGCAGGAAGAGTGGTTTGGGTAACACCTCGAGGTGCTCAGGGTAATAGAGCCGCAGGTATAGGTGTGCAGTTTAACGGCCAAGATGACACCGCTAACAAAAAAATCGAGAATTATTTAGCGGGCTCCCTGGAGTCTGATCGGCCTACTCACACGATGTAGTGATGCTTTTATTGGTGTATGAGTACTTGATGGTAGTCGAGTACAGGTAGGAACTGCACGGCCCGGTCTTTACCGGGCCGTTTGCATTAGCAAGAAATTATACATGGGTTTGCAAGAAATTTTATCGAGTTTTAGAAGAGATATATCATGTTTGTTGATTCACATTGCCACTTAGACCGGCTAGATCTGTCTGCTTATAACGGAGATCTGGGTGAGGCCATTGCTGCTGCTAAGCAGCGCGGCGTTGAGCGTATGTTGTGCATTGGTATCGATATGGGCAATGCCGAGACTGTTATTGATATTGCCAGGCATTATGAAGGCGTTAGCGCCTCAGTGGGTGTTCATCCTATGGATATAGGTGAGAGCATGGTTAACATGGAGGTCTTGCGTGCGCTTGCCGAGGCGCCGGAGGTTGTTGCAATTGGCGAAACAGGGCTCGATTATTTTTATTCCAAAGACAGTGCTGAACAGCAGCGTGAGAGCTTTCGGCAACACCTCCACTTAGCATCGACCCTGAAGAAGCCGGTTGTGGTGCATACGCGTGATGCTCGCGAAGATACAATCGCAATTATAAAGGCGTCTGGTGATGTTGAAGTGGGTGGTGTATTACATTGCTTTACCGAAAGTTGGGAGATGGCAGCTCAGGCGCTTGACCTGAATTACTATATTTCTTTTTCTGGCATCGTTACCTTTAACAATGCTCAGGCATTACGGGAAGTGGCTAAACGCGTTCCGCTTGAGAAGATATTGATAGAAACGGATGCTCCTTATCTGGCACCGGTTCCCCATAGAGGTAAGAAAAATGAGCCTAAGTATGTTGTTGAGGTCGCAGAATGTATCGCCCAGCTGCGTGGTATTCCCGTAGCTGAGTTGGCAGAAATCACTTCAGATAACTTTGATAAGTTGTTCTTTAATAAGAAAAATTAACTTAGCTGGCCTGGTTTTTTGTTTAATGAAAAAAACCGGCAGCCACAGAGGGGTGCCGGCTAAGACCATTGGACGTAAATCATTGAAGAGTTGCCCCTTCAATTTTATAGCTGCATCTCAGATAGGGGTATCAGGCAACTATGAAACTTAGTATTGTTTGAATTACTAACTAATGCCAGCGCTATTTGTTTGTTTTTTAAACAATTAAGCGATAACCTGCGTTTGTCTTAATAGTAATCGCTATGCGCCGCCTAGTGTTAAGCTGCGTTGGCTTGAGTTTTTATTTGTAACACCTGCCATTTCTTGAAGCTGTATAACTTATGAGCGAATTTTTCTACGGGGTCATCGAAGGTTTTTATGGTCATCAATGGTCTTGGCAGCAGAGAAAAGAGTACGCTCAGTTTCTAAAACGTCACGGTTTTGATGCTTATATTTATGCACCAAAAGCAGATGTTTTTTTTCGCGGACGTTGGCGTGAGCAGCATGCTGCAGAACAGTGGCAGCAATTACAGGCTCTGGGCCAGCATTATCAATTGAGTGGTGTGCGTTGGGGCTTAGGCTTATCGCCTCTGGGCTTATCGGTTAATTATACTGCTGAAGATAAGCGTTTATTGCAGGATAAAGTTCAGCGTATTAATGAGTTGTCTCCGAATATATTGTGTGTTTTGTTTGATGATATTCGGGGCGATATAGATGGGCTGGGGCAGCGCCAGCTTGAGATTACGGCAGATATTATTGATGTCAGCCTGGCGCAGCAACATATAATCTGTCCGACGTATTATTCTACTGATCCGGTATTGGAGCAGGTATTTGGAATAATGCCTTGCGGTTATATGGAGACCCTAGGGCAGGGGCTGGCCGCTGAGGTTGATGTTTTTTGGACTGGAAGCGAAGTTATTGCCAAGAGCTTTAGTCGCGATGATTTGGAGCCAGTAGAAAACCTCTTTAAGCGAAAGCCGGTACTTTGGGATAATTACCCGGTTAATGATGGCCGGCTAACCAGTAATTATTTACACCTGCGCCCCTATCAAGGTCGGCCTTGTGAGATTGATCGGTGGTGTCGAGGTCATGTAGTCAACCCGATGAACCAACCCCTGTTGTCACAACTAGTGCTGCAGTCATTGCAGAGTATCTATCAGCAGCGTTGTAGATATAATGTGGCGAATGAGTTGGAGGAGGGCTTAGCTATTTTGGATGATGCCGTACTGGCTACTCAGTTGAGCGACGATGTCGTGTTATTTCATGATTTGGGCTTGTCGGCGATGACGGAGGCTCAGCGGCTGGAAAAAAGTAAGCTATATCGGGCGTTTGATCACCCTGTAGCGAGTGAAGTGGCCGATTGGTTGGATGGCTACTACCTTTTTGATCCAAATTGCCTCACTGGATAGATAAGTTGGCTGGGGCTAAATGAGTAAAATTGCTGCCGATTGGTTGTTTCTTCGTCAGTTTGGCTGATTTTTTACCAATAGAGTGAAAATAGTCTGAAATGTAATGCAAACCGTTGTTGAACCGCCCCCAGCATTGTGTCAGAATCACCGCCCCTAAGATTGAGGCCAATCGCAATCATCAATATATCAATTGATATGCGATACATTTCAATCAGTTAGCGAGTTTAGCCCAGATCAAATAAAAACTGGGCGCATGTCGTTAGTAGCGGCGTACTGTAAGGCGGACGTGGTGGAATTGGTAGACACGCCAGATTTAGGTTCTGGTGCAGCAATGTGTGAGAGTTCGAGTCTCTCCGTCCGCACCATTTATTTTTAATATCACAATCTGTGATGATCACCCACAAGTAAAACTGCTAAGTAGTTTGATGGGTTTAGAGGAAATTTCATGCAAGTCTCAATACAAACTACTTCCGGGCTTGAGCGTAAATTGACAGTAGGGATTCCTGCTGCGCGTGTAGATGGCGAGGTTACCACTCGGTTGCAGAAAGCTGCGGGCACTGTGCGTCTGGATGGTTTTCGTCCAGGTAAAGTTCCCATGAAAGTAATGAAGCAGCGTTTCGGTGCCGGTGTGCGTCAGGAAGTGTTGCAAGAAGTTATGAACCAAAGCTTTAGTGAGGCTATTGTTCAAGAAAAACTAAAGCCAGCTGGTATGCCTCATATCGAGCCTAAAAATATTGATCCAGGCAGCGATTTAGAATATGTGGCGACCTTTGAGGTTTTTCCTGAGGTAGAGGTTAAAGATTATAGTTCGATCACCGTGGTTAAGCCGGTTGCTGAAATTGTTGATGCTGACGTTGAAACAATGATCGAAACCTTGCGTAAGCAGCAGGCGAGCTGGACTCCAGTTGAGCGTGCAGCGGCTGAAGGCGATCAGGTTAATATTAATTATGTTGGCACCAAAGATGGCGAAGCCTTTGACGGTGGTACTGCTGAAGGGTCTGATTTGATTCTTGGCTCCAAAAGTATGATTGCTGGTTTTGAAGATGGCATTGTTGGCCTGAAAGCCGGTGAAGAAAAAGTGTTGTCATTAACCTTTCCTGATGATTATCAGGCAGAAGAGCTTAAAGGTGCTGCGGTTGAATTTGCTGTTACAGTGAATACAGTTTCTGAGCAAGTTCAACCCGAATTAAATGAAGCATTTTTTGAAAAGTTTGGTGTTAAAGAAGGTGGTGAAGAGCAGTTCCGCAAAGAAGTTGCAGAAAATATGCAGCGTGAGTTAACCAATGCGATCAAAAACAAAATCAAAACTCAGGTGATGGATGGTTTGGTTGCTGCGCATGAAGATTTACAGCTTCCTCAGGCTTTGGTTAAGCAAGAAATTTCTGCATTAAAGCGTCAAATGGTTCAGCAGTTTGGTGGCGCAGCCGCTTCATTGGATGTTGATTCATTATTGCCAGATGATATGTTTACTGAGCAGGCCGAACGTCGTGTGCGCCTTGGCTTGATTCTTAACGATTATATTACTCGTGAAGATATCAGTGCAGATGCGGACAAAGTGAAAGAAACGATTGAAGGTTTTGCTGCAACTTACGAAGATCCTGAAGAGGTTATTAATTACTATTACGGTAATCAGCAGCAGCTTCAAGAAATTCAATCAATGGTATTAGAAGAGACTGTTGTTGAAAAAATCATTGCTCAGGCAAATGTTAGTGAAGACACTTGTAGCTATGAAGATGTCATGAAGCCTGCAGCAGAATCTGATGAAGGTTAGCAGTTGTCATTGATTTCTTTGCCGAGCGACTATACTTTACGGTGTAGTCGCTTCGTCGTTTAAGGCGTCACCAAAACCTCCACGAAAATATTTAACTGAAGAGCGATTATCTGTATGTCCAGACATGATCATCAAGGTATGAACCATCAGCAAGTTACCAATTTGGGTTTGATCCCAATGGTGGTTGAGCAAACAGCCAAAGGCGAGCGCTCTTACGATATTTATTCTCGTTTATTGAAAGAGCGGGTTATATTCATGGTTGGTCCTGTTGAGGATCACATGGCTAATTTAATCGTTGCGCAGATGCTGTTCCTTGAGTCAGAGAACCCTGATAAGGATATCCATCTGTATATAAACTCTCCCGGCGGTTCAGTTACTGCGGGTTTGTCTATCTACGACACTATGCAGTTCATTCGTCCAGATGTCAGTACTATGTGTATTGGTCAGGCAGCGAGTATGGGTGCATTTTTGTTATGTGGTGGCGCCAAGGGTAAGCGCTTTATTCTTCCCAATGCCCGCACCATGATCCACCAACCAAGCGGTGGCGCCCAGGGGCAGGCGACTGATATTGACATACAGGCGCGTGAGATTCTGATTATTCGTGAACGCTTAAATCATCTGATGGCTGAGCATACGGGGCAGGATTACGAGAAAATTGTCCGTGATACTGAGCGTGATAACTTCATGAATGCGGCGGATTCAAAAAGCTATGGTCTTGTTGATGAGGTCATGACTCGTCGTGATCCAAGTGAGATATAAGCCATTTTTGTGAGGGGTGTAGTTATTAATGCCCCCAAAACTTGCAAAACACGCCAAAAAACAGCATCTTTAGCAATAAGAAATGACGTAGATTTGTGCTACATGGGGTATACCGTTAATGAGTGACAATACTAAAGACAGTGGTGATGACGGCAGCAAATTGCTGTACTGTTCATTTTGCGGAAAAAGTCAGCATGAAGTGCGCAAGCTGATAGCTGGGCCATCGGTCTTTATCTGTGATGAGTGCGTCGATCTTTGTAACGATATTATCCGCGAAGAGGTTCAGGAGAGCGCCGGTGATACGGGTAGTGATAAGCTGCCAACACCGGTCGAAATCAAGGAAATTCTTGACGAATATGTGATCGGCCAACAGCGAGCTAAAAAAGTTTTGGCTGTGGCAGTTTACAATCATTACAAGCGCTTACGTTATGGAGATGCCAAAAAGGGTGAGGTTGAGCTGGGCAAAAGTAATATTTTGCTGGTTGGGCCAACAGGAAGCGGTAAAACCTTATTAGCTGAAACTTTAGCGCGCTTGCTGGATGTGCCTTTCACTATTGCTGATGCTACCACCTTAACCGAAGCCGGTTATGTGGGTGAAGATGTTGAAAACATTATTCAAAAGTTACTGCAAAAATGTGATTACGATGTTGAGAAGGCCCAGGTGGGTATCGTTTATATCGATGAGATTGATAAGATTTCGCGTAAATCTGATAACCCTTCCATCACGCGTGATGTATCAGGTGAGGGTGTGCAACAAGCCCTGTTGAAGCTTATCGAAGGCACGGTCGCTTCGGTTCCGCCGCAGGGCGGGCGTAAACACCCGCAGCAAGAGTTTTTACAGGTAGATACCTCTAATATCTTGTTTGTCTGTGGTGGTGCTTTTGCCGGCTTGGATAAAGTAATTCGAGAGCGCTCTGAAAAAGGCGGCATTGGCTTTAGCGCCGAGGTTAAGAGCAAGGATTCGAAGAAAAATGTTGGTGAAGTGCTGGCTGATCTCGAGCCTGAAGATCTGGTTCGTTATGGTTTAATTCCTGAGTTTGTAGGCCGTTTGCCAGTTATTGCCACCCTTGAGGAATTGGATATAGATGCACTTGTGTCTATTTTGACCGAGCCTAAGAACGCTCTGACCAAGCAATATGCTAAGCTGTTTGAGATGGAAGGGGTTGAGGTTGATTTTCGTGAAGATGGTTTGCGCGCTATTGCAGAGAAAGCAATGACTCGCAAAACCGGTGCTCGCGGCTTGCGCTCTATTTTAGAGTCAGTATTACTGGAAACCATGTATAAAATACCTTCTGAAGATACCGTGTCGAAAGTAGTTATAGATGAATCAGTGATAAAAGGTGAATCCGAACCTTTGCTGGTGTATAAAACACCAGAGCTTGAGCAACGTAAAACTGCATCTCCTGAAGAATAAGGAGAATAAAAAAGGGCTCTTAGAGCCCTTTTTTATTGGTGAGTTGTTATCGAATAAATGTTGTAATCCCCTTGTAATCGCCTCTAATGCCCCAATTAATATCAGTAACGTAAATTTGTAGATTAACTTACAAAAGCGCCTATCCTTCATTTAATTAAATGCACTTAGGTTATATCGCTGCCCGTCAGTACGGCTTTTTGTAATAAAACAGGTGAATATATTATGGCTGACAACATCGAATTACTTGAAATACCTTTATTGCCGTTGCGAGATGTCGTCGTTTATCCGCACATGGTCATTCCTCTTTTTGTTGGTCGTGAGCGTTCAATTCAGGCCCTCGAGCAGGCCATGGCTAATGATAAGCAGATTTTGTTGGTAGCTCAGAAAAATGCGTCTATCGATGATCCCGGCGAAAAAGATATTTATCAGGTAGGGACTGTTTCAACAGTCTTACAATTACTTAAATTGCCTGATGGTACGGTTAAGGTGTTGGTCGAAGGTGCTTATCGAGCAAGAATCGACAAGGTCAATTCAACGGATGGGTTTTTTACTGCAGTAACTACCGCAGAAACACCAGAGCCGCTAGTTGATGCGGAGGCTGAAAAATTAGTCCAGTCAACGATGTCGCAGTTCGACAAATATGTAAATCTTAGTAAAAAAGTTCCTTCAGAAGTGCTTAATTCACTCGCGGGTATCGATGAGCCTGGCAGGTTGGCAGATACTATTGCTGCACATATGTTGCTGGAATTAGAACAAAAACAAGCCATCCTGGAAGTGACTGATATCCATCAACGTATCGATCATTTGTTAGGCTTGATGGAAGTGGAAATTGACCTATTCCAAGTTGAAAAACGCATTCGTGGTCGTGTTAAGAAACAAATGGAAAAGAGTCAGCGTGAGTACTATCTGAATGAGCAGATGAAAGCTATTCAGAAAGAACTGGGCGATATGGATGAAGCGCCGAACGAACTGGAAGACTTGCAAGCCAAAATCAGTGCCAGTGGTATGAGTAAAGAGGCTGAAGATAAAGCCAATGCCGAGTTGCATAAGTTAAAAATGATGTCGCCTATGTCTGCTGAGGCTTCTGTCGTTCGTAGTTATATTGATTGGATGATCAGTGTACCCTGGAAAAGCCGCTCCAAAGTTAAGCATGACCTGAAGAAAGCGCAAGATGTGCTTGAAGCGGATCACTATGGTTTAAAAGAAGTTAAAGAGCGCATCCTTGAATATCTCGCTGTACAAAAGCGCGTGAAAAAGATCAAGGGGCCAGTATTGTGTTTGGTGGGTCCGCCTGGGGTTGGTAAAACATCTTTGGGTGAGTCTATTGCGCGGGCCACGAATCGTAAATTTGTTCGTATGGCTTTAGGTGGCGTACGTGACGAAGCAGAGATCAGGGGGCACCGCCGTACTTATATTGGCTCTATGCCAGGTAAAATTGTACAAAAACTTGCCAAGGTTGGGGTTAAAAACCCATTATTTCTACTCGATGAAATCGACAAAATGGGTATGGATAGTCGTGGTGACCCAGCATCAGCTCTGTTAGAGGTGCTCGATCCAGAGCAAAACAACAGCTTTAACGATCATTATCTAGAGGTCGATTACGACTTGTCTGATGTGATGTTTATTTGCACTTCAAACTCAATGAATATCCCTGCGCCGTTGCTGGACCGGATGGAAGTTATCCGCATTCCAGGGTATACCGAAGATGAGAAAATCAATATTGCTCAGCGCTATTTAAAGCCTAAGGCGATGACAAATAGCGGTTTGAAAGAGAATGAGCTGACGATAACAGAAGAGGCCATTAGGGATTTGGTTCGCTATTATTCGCGTGAAGCAGGTGTTCGTGGCCTAGAGCGTGAGATTGCCAAAATTTGCCGTAAAGTGGTGAAAGAATTTGCTCTTAAAGAGAAAAAGGCACCGCTTGAAATTTCTTCACTACAGCTGGAGCATTACAGCGGTGTTCGTAAATACAACTACGGTAAAGCAGAAGCGAAGAATCAAATCGGTCAAGTTACTGGTTTGGCGTGGACTCAAGTTGGTGGTGAGCTTCTGACTATTGAAGCCGTATCTGTAGCGGGTAAAGGGCGGCAGGTTAAAACGGGGTCATTGGGTGATGTGATGCAGGAGTCGATTCAGGCTGCTACCACAGTTGTACGCAGTCGTTCGCAGATGCTGGGTATTCCGGCTAAATATTACGACGAGCATGATATTCATATTCATGTCCCTGAAGGTGCCACGCCGAAAGATGGTCCGAGTGCAGGTATAGGCATGTGTACTGCACTGGTATCCGTATTGACGGGTATACCCGTCAATTCCACGGTGGCAATGACGGGTGAAATTACTTTGCGCGGTCAGGTTTTAGCTATTGGCGGCCTAAAGGAGAAGCTGTTAGCGGCGCACCGGGGCGGGATTAAGACTGTCATCATTCCTGAAGAGAATGAGCGAGACCTTAAAGAGATCCCTGATAACATTAAAGCTGACTTGGATATCAAGCCGGTTAAGTGGATTGATGAGGTGCTGGCGATCGCTTTGGAAACAATGCCAAAGCCCATCAGTGATGACGAGTTTTTAAGCAAGTCGGACAACAATACACCAGCGGTTAAAGAAAAAGCCAAAAAGGGTGTAAAAAGTAGCATAAACGCCCACTAACGGGGGGTTTCAGCTTGACCGGCCTCGGCGCAATTGATATAAATTGCGTCCTGCATTATTTGAAGCTGGATTGTTAGCTATAATAAATTGGAATGTTAATTCGAGGCTTTAAATTCTTAGCAATTTAAAGCCTATCAATTCTCTAAAGGGGTTATGTGTGAATAAATCTGAACTGATCGAAGCAATTGCTGCGTCTGCTGATCTACCAAAAGCCGCTGCTGGTCGTGCCTTGGATGCCATGGTCGAGGCTGTAACTGGCGCATTAAAAGAAGGTGATCAGGTAGTGCTGGTTGGTTTTGGTACTTTTTCTGTGAAGGATCGTGCTGCGCGTGCTGGCCGCAATCCACAAACAGGTGCTGAGATTCAAATTGCCGCTGCTAAAGTTCCTGGTTTTAAAGCTGGCAAAGCGCTTAAAGACGCAGTTAATTAATTGATGTTTTGACGTTATTTTTCAATTATTACGGTTTGTTCTCAGTACTTAATTTTTGGAAGATCAAATATATTAGTTGCTGAAAAAGGCGCATCTTTTGATGCGTTTTTTTTTGGTTAAAAGCTACAAAGCGGGTGCTTAGATGCTACAAAATATTCGAGATAATTCCCAAGGCTTAATTGCAAAAGTTATTATTGGGTTAATTGTTATTACTTTCGCTCTGTTCGGTATTGAGAATCTTGTTGGTGGTGGTGGGCCAGCGCCCGTAGCTTCAATTAATGATGAAGAGGTTTCTCCTGCCGAGTTGGAGCAAGCGGTAAATGCTGAACGTCGTCGCCTACTGAATCTGTTGGGGGAGAGCGCAGACCCTTCAATGTTTGATGATAAGTTGCTACGCAGCTCTGCTCTTCAGCGCATCATTCAGCAAAGATTGCTAGCACAGGCTGCTGCTGACGCCTCCGTGTCTGTTCCATCCGCAGTGATTGATCAGGCAATAATTGCTATGCCTCAATTTCAGGAGGATGGTAGGTTTTCTTCCCAGCTTTATCAAAATGTGCTGCGAAGCAACGGTTATACTCCCGCATTTTTTAAACAGCTGATGGCTGAAGATATGGTGGTTAGCCAGCTTAATGGTGCGGTCGCTAGCTCAGAGTTTATTACTGAAGCTGAACTAGAAAGTGTGGCAAAAATAATTGGTCAGAATCGTAGCTTTCGTTATTTCCTTCTTCCGAAGGATAAGTTAGCAGCAAAGATTGACATAGATGACAGTGATATAGAGCAATACTACCAACAAAATATCGCTAGTTTCCAAACAGAAGATGAGGTCAAAGTAGAGTATATTGAAATAAAGCCGCAGGACTTCTTTGAGCCGGTAACCCCTGAGGCGTTACAGGAGGCTTATAAGAATGAATTGGCTGGACTTAAAAGCTCCGAAGTACGTCGTGCATCGCATATCTTGATTGAGGTTAATGCTGATCGTAATGCCGAGCAGGCTCAGCAGCTGGCAAGTGAGTTAAGTGCTAGGGTTGGTGAGGGTGAATCATTTGCTGCGCTGGCAGAAGAGTATTCAGACGATAAAGGCTCAGCACATAATGGCGGTGATGTAGGCTTTAGTGCAGGTGATACATTCCCTCCTGAATTTGAAAAAGCATTATTGTCTTTGCAGGAAGGAGAGACATCTGCGCCGGTGAAAACTGATGCAGGTTATCATGTTATCAAGGCCACTGAAGTTGATCAGGGTGAAAAACCGACTTTTGCCGATCGCGAAGAAGTACTTAAAAAACGTATCCAGCTGGATGCGGCTGAAGTGGTTTTTGTTAAAACCGTCGAGCATTTACGCGATCTAGTGTTTAACTCAGAAGGCTTGAGTGGCCCGGCAAAAGAGCTTGGCCTCAATGTACAGCAGTCGGAGTTAATTAGCCGTTCTAGCGCAAAGGGTGTATTGGCTCGGTCACAGGTTCTCGGGGCGATGTTTTCAAGCGATGTGCTGGAGGAGGGTAATAACAGTGAGGTGCTAGAGCTGGCGCCAGATCATTATATTGTTGTCCATGTGGTTCAGCATCGACCCCCGCAAAGTTTGGCCTTAGAGGATGTGAAACCGGCTATCGTGAAAACGCTAAGTCAGCAACAATCAACTGAATTGTTACTGGCTATGGCAGATACGGCTATCTCTGCCCTTAATGCGGGAGCTTCGGTAGAAGAGCTTGCCAGAGAAGAAGGTTATGAATGGCAAGTAGAGCTGAATGTTACTCGAAATACAGCGACAGCTGATCGTGCTTTAGTCGACGAAGTGTTTTCGATGCCACAAGTTAGTGCTGAAAGCTATGCTCGTAAAGCTGTGACTTTACCCAGTGGTGATGTCGCAATTGTGCAGCTAGAGGCAGTAATAGATGGGCGTTGGGAGCAATTTTCTATGGCTGAACAACAGGCGTTAAAAGCAGAGTTGCAGCGCAATGTGGCTGGGCTTAGTTTTGCTGGATTTATGCACTCCTTGCGTGATAGCGCTGAAGTTCAAATTTACTGATAACTAATTGATCGCCGAGCAGCATAGTGAACAATACCACTGTGCTGCCGAGCGGGTATCCATACTGGCGGTTCTCGCCCTCACTTATTCAGGAGAAATACTTTCGTGTATAAAGTACTTACGCTCAATCAAATCTCAGTTAAAGGTTTAGAGAGGCTTCCGCGTGAGTCTTATGAACTTGCCAGTGAGTTTGCTAAGCCGGATGCCATTCTATTACGCAGCCATAAACTGCAACCAGATGATATAAGCTCTTCTGTTTTAGCTATAGCCCGAGCTGGAGCTGGAGTCAACAATGTACCTGTGGCCCATTGTACTGAGGTTGGTGTGCCGGTATTTAATACACCAGGCGCCAATGCCAATGCAGTTAAAGAATTGATCGTAGCGGCACTTACTTTAGGTTCACGAGGAATATTGGAGGGCATCGAATACGTCAATACTTTGAGTGATATGAAAGACGGTGCTGCAATGAGCCAGTTACTCGAAAAAGAGAAAAAACGCTTTAAAGGTAATGAATTGGCCGGTAAAACATTAGGGGTTATTGGTCTTGGTGCTATTGGTTCGATGGTGGCAGACACTGCGCTGAGTTTAGGTATGCAGGTGGCGGGTTATGATCCAGCTTTGTCAGTCGATGCAGCTTGGCGTTTATCCAGTGAAGTGCAAAAAGTTGATAGCATCTCTGCGCTTGTTTCCCGCTCCGATTATATTACTTTGCATTTGCCGGTGCTGGACTCAACGCGTGGGATGGTAAATGCAGATCTTTTGTCTAATTTGAGACAAGGTGCGGTGCTGCTTAATTTTGCCAGAGAAGAAATTGTTGATACAGCAGCGATTGTTGATGCTTTAAGCAGTGGCAAGTTAGCCAAGTATATTGCCGATTTCCCCACCCCGGACTTAATTGGCGTGAAAGGAGCGGTGCTCACTCCTCATATTGGTGCCAGTACTGATGAGGCCGAAGAAAACTGTGCAGTTATGGCGGCTAACCAGCTGAAGGATTTTTTGGAAAACGGCAACATTAAAAATTCTGTTAATTTTCCTGCGCTTAGTTTAGAGCGCTCTTCTGATTCTAAAACAGCAAGGCTCTCGATCAGCAATCGCAATGTACCAAAAATTTTGGGGCATATTTTGTCGATTTTAGCGGATGAAAATATTAACGTTATCGATATGCTGAACAAGAGTCGGGATGAAATTGCCTACAACTTAATAGATGTTGACGTTGCACCATCGGAGTCGGTATTAAGTAAAATGTGTACCATTGACGGCGTGATAAATGTGCGTTTGATCGGTTAAGAACACAGCCACAATAATGTATTTGAAGGGCTCTTTTATGAGCCCTTTTTTAATCATTTATTGACAGCTAAGGTGGTGGGCTTCTACTGTGATGATAGTGACTGCATGAGCCTGTTGTAACGGTTGGTGTGGGACAGGCCAAAATGCCCAGGTTTGATTTAACCGCTACAGAGTAGGAGTAATCGATATGGACGGCTTAAAGCTTATTGAGCAGCATATGCAGGGCCAGCGTGGTAAACCACCGTTGCATTTGTGGCAGCCAGAGCTCAGTGGCGATATTGATATTGTTATTAAAGCTAATGGTGACTGGTTTCATGAAGGAGAAAAAATTCAGCGATTTCGCTTGGTGAAACTTTTCGCTTCTATTTTGCGCAAAGAGGCCGATAATTGTTATTACTTAGTAACTCCAGTCGAAAAATGGCGTCTGACTGTGGAGGATTGTGCTTTTGTTATCGTCGATTTAGATATTTTAAATGCGGGTGATGAGAGTCAACAAATAATCGTGACCAGCAATATTGATGATAAATTTCTGCTAGGCGAATTACATCCATTGAGTGTCATTATTGACACAGAAACCGAAGAGCCAGATCCGGTAGTAGCTTTAGATAATGGCTTGAGTGCGAAACTGAGTCGGTCAGTTTTTTATCGCTTAGCTGATAGTGCCGTTGCAAGAGGTGACCATTTTTCGGTGCTGAGTGATGGTTGTTGGTTTCAGCTGGATTAACTGATTAATAGGCACAAAAAAAAACCGCTCCAAAGTGAGCGGTTTTTTTTGTTTGCCATTTTATATGGTTAGATTGAGCTTCAAGTCTCTTTCCAGAGTTTGTAAGTCAATTCAGTACCCAGTCATTACATGTTAGGGTAATTTGGTCCGCCTAAGCCTTCAGGTGTAACCCATACGATGTTCTGGCTTGGGTCTTTAATGTCACAGGTTTTACAGTGAACACAGTTTTGGGCGTTGATTTGAAAACGTTTGTCGCCACTGGCCTCTTCTACGATTTCGTAAACGCCAGCAGGGCAGTAACGCTGTGCAGGCTCATCATAGAGAGGCAAATTGTACTTAAGCGGAACATCTGCATCTTTTAGAGTTAAGTGACAGGGTTGGTCTTCTTCGTGATTGGTGTTGGATAAGAACACCGAAGATAGCTTGTCAAAGCTGATCACGCCGTCAGGCTTGGGATAGGTAATCTGAGGCATATCCGCTGCTGGCTTTAATGTCGCGTAATCAGGCTTCTTGTCGCGTAGGGTGAAAGGGAGCTTGCCCTGAAAAATACCTTGGTCGATAAAGGCCAGGGCCGCGCCAATCATGCCGCCAAATTTATGCAATAGCGGACCGAAGTTACGCCATTTGTTTAGTTCTTCATTCAGCCATGAGCCGTCAAAACGATCGGCATAATCGACTAAGTCACGAGGTGCGCTGTCTGAGGTTAAAGCTGCATGTAAAGTGTCTCCAGCAATCATGCCCGACTTCATCGCTGTATGGCTGCCTTTGATACGAGCAAAGTTTAATGTGCCGGCGTCATCGCCGATCAATAGTCCACCGGGGAAGCTCATTTTAGGGCGAGACTGTGGGCCACCTTTAATGAGTGCGCGGGCACCATAAGATAAACGAGTACCGCCTTCTAAGTATTGTTTGATGGCATCGTGATGTTTCCACTGTTGGAATTCATCAAATGGAGAGACATGTGGATTGTCATAGCTGAGTGGTACTACATAGCCAATAGACACCTGATTGTTATCAGAATGGTATAGGTAGCTACCAGAGGCAGTTCCCTTGGAGGCTGGCCAGCCAGTGGTATGAATAACCAGGCCTTCTTTGTGTTTAGCTGGGTCAATTTCCCAGATTTCTTTGAAGCCAATACCGTAATGTTGAGGATCGCAGCCTTCGTCGAGGTTAAACTTCTCGATCAGCTGCTTGCCTAGATGGCCTCTACAGCCCTCGGCGAACACTGTGTACTTGGCATGGAGCTCCATTCCCGGCATGTATGAATCTTTATGGCTGCCGTCAGCGGCTACACCCATATCACCAGTGGCGATGCCTTTTACGCTACCATCTTCGTGGTAGAGGACTTCTGCAGCAGCAAAGCCAGGATATATTTCAACACCTAGAGCTTCGGCTTGCTCAGCCAGCCAGCGGCATACATTACCAAGGCTGATCACATAGTTACCGTCATTGTGGAAGCCGGGAGCAAAAACGAGAGGTACTTTAATCGCACTGGACTGATTGGTCATCAGCATGACCTGATCTTCAGAGACTGCCACCGTTAGTGGTGCATTGCGTTCCTTCCAGTCGGGAAAAAGTTCGGTGATCGCCTTGGGGTCCATAACTGCGCCAGATAAAATATGCGCGCCCACTTCAGCCCCTTTTTCTACCACACAGACGCTAATATCTTCACTTAATTGGCGGATGCGGCACGCTGCAGATAGGCCGGCGGGTCCAGCACCAACGATGACGACATCAAACTCCATAGATTCACGTTCCACAACTATAACCTCTCACTCTATATTAGATGGCGCCAGAACCGATGCTGCAAATCACTTGATTCTAGACGACGAAAAAGACGCTAAGTATATAAGCTCGTTGCTAAAAGTTCCATTGTTGCGGCTTTTCTCAGAGGTGAAAAATAATCTTTGTCTTGTTTTCGGGTCAAGGCGGTTTCGATGATCACCATTAAGTGCATTTTTTGGCGTATATTGATAGTGTTCTGGCTCAAAGGTATTGACCTTGAGGAGCTTAGGCGTCAACATACGCGCGTTTTTTCGCGGTTGTAGACGCTATTTTCAGGTCTTTTTAGTGATATAGCCAAATCCCATATACTCAATAAAACGGGGAATCTTATGAAGGTTCTTGTTGCTGTTAAGCGTGTTGCTGACGCTAACGTAAAAGTTCGTGCTAAATCAGATGGTTCTGGTGCTGACTTAAATAATGTCAAAATGGCGATTAATCCATTCTGTGAAATTGCTGTTGAAGAAGCCATTCGTCTTAAAGAGGCGGGTATTGTTACTGAGATAGTTGCTGTTTCTATTGGTGATAAGCCTTGTCAGGAGCAAATTCGTACTGCTCTGGCGCTGGGCGCAGACCGTGGTATTCAGGTTCAGACTGACGTCGAAGTGCAGCCACTGGCAATTGCAAAATTGTTAAAAGCTGTTTTTGATAAAGAGAAGCCTGAGCTGGTTATTTTTGGTAAGCAGTCAATTGATGGTGATAACAACCAGACTGGCCAAATGCTAGCGGCCTTAGCGGGCTTGCCACAGGGTACTTTTGCCTCTGAGGTGGTCGTTGCAGATGGCAAAGTGAATGTTACTCGTGAAATCGACGGTGGCTTGCAAACTGTAGCGCTGACTCTTCCTGCGGTTGTGACTACCGATTTACGTTTGAATGAGCCTCGTTACGCTTCTCTGCCTAACATCATGAAGGCTAAGAAAAAACCGCTTGATGTAATGACCCCTGAAGAGCTGGGTGTTGATGTTACTCCACGCGTAACTACTGTTAAGGTTGAGCCACCGGCTGAACGTGCTGCGGGTATCAAGGTCGCGTCTGTAGCTGAGCTAGTTGATAAACTGAAGAATGAAGCGAAGGTGATCTAATGAGTATTTTAATTTTAGCTGAACACGATAATGCTTCTCTTAAAGCTGCAACACTGAACACCGTTGCTGCGGCAAATGCGATTGGCGGTGATATTACCCTGTTGGTTGCGGGTAGCGATTGTGCTGCTGCTGCAGCAGAAGCAGCAAAAGTTGCTGGTGTAAACAAAGTTCTGGTTGCTGATAATGCAGTGTATGCCCATCAGTTGGCCGAAAACGTTAGCTTGTTGGTGGCTGATATAGCCAAAGATTACGGCTATGTGTTGGCTCCAGCTACAACTGCTGGCAAAAACGTTTTGCCACGTGTTGCTGCGTTGCTGGATGTTGCTCAAATCTCTGAAATTATTGGTGTAGAAAGCGCTGATACTTTCAAGCGTCCTACTTACGCTGGTAATGTTATCGCGACAGTAAAATCATCTGACGCAATCAAGGTTATCACCATTCGTGGTACTGCTTTTGATGCAGTTGCTGCTGAAGGTGGTTCTGCTGCTATCGAAAATATCGATAACGTACAGGATGCAGGTACTTCAAGTTTTGTACGTGAAGAAGTTGCAGTAAGTGATCGTCCAGAATTGACTGCTGCCAAGATCGTTATTTCTGGTGGTCGTGGTATGCAAAATGGTGAGAACTTCAAACTGTTAGAGTCTGTTGCTGACAAGTTGGGCGCAGCGGTAGGTGCTTCACGTGCTGCGGTTGATGCAGGTTTTGTTCCTAACGATATGCAGGTTGGTCAAACCGGTAAAATCGTTGCACCAGATCTTTATATTGCTGTTGGTATTTCTGGTGCAATCCAACACTTGGCTGGTATGAAAGACAGTAAAGTGATTGTTGCGATCAACAAAGACGAAGATGCTCCTATCTTCCAGGTTGCGGACTATGGTCTAGTGGCTGATTTGTTTGATGCAGTTCCAGAGTTAGATGCAGCGATCTAAACTTTTAGATTGGGCTTAACGCTAAAAATCCCCGCCCAGTTAATGGGCGGGGATTTTTTTTGTCTTTTAAAAGTATAGTTCTTGGTTATACCTAAAAACTATACCTAAAGAATATACTTAAAAATTATCCCTAAGCTTCATCCCTAAGAACAAGAGCTTATGAAATAGTGCCGGTAACTCGAACTCGTTTAGAGCCAGCAACGGGTTGGCCTTTGGCGGCAATTTCACGTTGTTTGATGGTGTTATCAATTAGGTTTTTGGCTGCGATAATTAAGCCGGTGAAAATAAATGCACCCGGAGGGAGTATTGCAAGCAAAAATTGTTTGTAGTCATTGAATACGACTATTTTCCAGCTTTTGGCAGCTGCGCCAAACAGTAGGTCCATATTGTTAAAGAGTGCGCCAGTACCAATTAGCTCGCGCAGCGCGCCCAGTAATACCAAGATCACCATGAAGCCTGCGCCCATAATAAAGCCGTCATACATTGATGGGAGTAAGCTGTTTTTACTGGCAAAGGCATCGGCTCTGCCGAGGATCACACAGTTAGTGGTAATGAGGGGCAGGAAAATACCCAGTATTTGGAATAGTTCATAGGTGTAAGCCTGCATAAGCAGCTCAATGCAAGATACTGCCGCGGCAATGATCATCACAAAAGCGGGCAGTCGAATTGCGTCTGAAACCACGCCCCGTATCATCGATACGCAGCCATTAGAGATGGTGAGTACCATCATTGTGGCGAGGCCCATACCGATGGCGTTAATCACCGAGCCGGTTACCGCCAGTAACGGGCATAATCCTAATAGCTGTACAATGGCGGGGTTGTTTTTCCACAAGCCGTTGAGTGAAAGCTCTTTGTAATTGGTATCATTCATGGGGCACGCTCTCGCTTTCGCTTTGACGCTTACTTAAAGGTGTGGGAGCTGGTGATGCTGTTAACACGTTCTGTCGATGCTGTTCAAAATACTGCAGGGTTTGAAAGACGGTTTTAGTGACGGCACGGGGGGTAACAGTGGCACCAGTAAACTGATCAAACACGCCTTTGTCTTTTTTAACTTTCCATAGTGATGCAATGGGATTGCCTATCGACTTGCCAAGAAACCCATCTACCCAGTTACTCTTCTTTTTATCGACAGCATCACCAAGCCCTGGGGTTTCACGGTGAGAGAGTACCCGAACGCCAGCGATACTGCCGTCGATATTGACGCCAACAATCAAGTCGATGTCGCCGGTGTAGCCTTCGCGAGCAGTGGCCGGAAAAATGACCGCTACGGCTTCGCCATCTTGGCGAGCGATATAGTATTTTTTCTCCGATCGTAGCCCGAGTAACTTGCTGTCATTAATCGCGTGAGCGTCTTCAAGCATGGCATTATTATGCTGAGATCGAGGTACGATTTCTAGCAGTGCACGCTCTTCCGCGTGGCGAATATTCTCACTAATTGCATCCTGCGTACCTAAAAATGTACCGGCAATAATTGCAGTGCTGAGCACGGCAAAAATGGCTAATAAAATACTGTTCCGGCTAATCGACCAGCCTAGGCTGGTGTTTTCGATGGGGAGTTGTTCTGGCTGCTCATCTGACATTTTCATTTATTGGGAGCCTCCGGACTGATTCTTTTGCTGAATTTTTTGCATTTTACTTTTATGGCCGTAAGTTCTCGGTTGAGTAAAATGATCGAGTAGCGGGGCGGAAAAATTCATTAGCAGCACTGAAAAAGCAATAGCATCCGGGTAATTACCCCATACCCGGATGAGATACAGTAATACACCGATAAGTGCGCCGTAGATCATTCTACCCCGGTTGGATACAGCGGAGGTTACTGGATCGGTCACAATAAAAAACGCACCGAGCATAGTGGCACCACTCAGTAGGTGAAATAAGGGGGAGCCACCGGAAGCTGAGCTGCCACCATCATAAAATAGAGTGGACATAATGATCAGTGAGGCCAGCATACTGAGCGGTGCATGCCAGGTGAAAATGCGTTGCCACAACAGAAATAAACCGCCAGCGAGGAATCCCAGATTGACCCACTCCCAGCCTAGCCCGGCCCACTGACCAAATTGAGGCGACTGGGCCCACAGGTCGTCGATTATCAGGCTATTGTTTTGTTTTAATACATCTAGTGGTGTGGCCATGCTGATGCCGTCGATAGCAAAGGCAGCAATAGCGTCACGGCCTTCAAACAAGGCTTTGATTGCGTCGGTGATACCGGGTAGTTCGCCCTGAAGTGCCTGTCTGGGTGCAGTCCAGCTGGTCATCTCCAGCGGAAAGGATATTAATAACACCACATAACCAACCATGGCAGGGTTGAAGGGATTGTAGCCCATGCCACCATAGAGGTGTTTGGCGATTAAGATAGCAAAGCCCACCCCGACTGCAATCATCCACCAAGGCGAATAGGGCGGAATGGCTATGGCCAGTAAAACCGCAGTAACCAGCGCGCTGTAGTCGGATAAATAAAACTTAATGGGGCGCTGGCGCAGCTTGAGCGCAAATGATTCGGCGGCTAAGGCTACCGTTGCTGCCCAGATAATATTGACCAGCGTCCCCCAGCCAAAATGCCAGGTTAAGGCCAATACGCCGGGTAGGGTGGCGAGCAGTACCAATTGCATAACTCGGCTAGTACTTAATGGGCCGGTAGCGTGGGGTGAGGTGATAGTCAGCAATGCCATAATCAGTTCTGTTGTTGGTATTCGTCAAAAGCCTGTTGGGCGTCAATTAGCTTGCCCTCAAGCTTGCTGATGGATTCGGCTAAAATGGTCGCGGTGTCGCTGCCTTCGTTTTCGGCAAGGGCTAGTTTCTCTCGGGCTTTATCCAGCCGTTTGCCGATGGAGCTGATCGCATTTTTCAAGCGCTCTTCATCGGTCATGGTGGAGGCAGCTTCGCGTTTGGCGAGCGCGCGGGCTATAGCATCCTGTGCCGCGTCGCCGGTCAGCTTTACTTTTTCTGCAGCGGGTGCAGCACTTTGCTGCGCCGGGTTGGCTTGGATAAATTCATCCAGAGCCGTTTTCGCTTGCTGGTATTTGGCTTCAGTCTTTTCAACGCCGATACGAAAAGCATCGAGTTTATCTGAGCCTTGTTGCTCTGCCTGCTGCAGTTTTTCTTTAGCGCCGTTCAAGCGTTTTTCGATGCTGGCCAAGGCTTGTTCCAGGCTTTCCCGGGTAGGGGCTTCGGCTCCACCACCTGCGCGCTTGTTTTTGGCTTTTTCAATAGCAGCCTGCGCGGCGTCGAGAGGTTTATCTGATCCAGAATTGAGGGGCTCGACACTGGTTTTGGTTGCCATATTGTTGGTGCTTGTGCTAGCCACAGCGTTGCCGGCTTTTTTAGCTTTGGCTCGCTCTATTGCTGCCTGAATGGCATCGGTTTTATCCCCTGATGCGCCACCTGCGGCACGGGCTTCGGCGGCGGCTTTACGTGCGATACGTTTGGCTTCTTTTTCAGCCTCTTGACGCTCAATACGTTCTTGGCGAGCCTCAAAGCGGGCTTTGGAGTGCTCGGCTTTGATTGCATCTTGTTTTAACTCGCGAATCTCAGCTTTTGAGGCGCGGTAATACTGTACTAAGGGGATGTTGCTGGGGCAGACGTAGGAGCAGGCACCACACTCTATACAGTCCATCAGCTTGTGTTCTTCGAGCTGGTCGTATTCCTTGGCGCGGGCAAACCAATACATTTGTTGGGGCAGCAATGAGACCGGGCATGCCTCAGCACACAGGCCGCAACGGATACAGGCTTGAGCAGGGCTGGGAGGTGAAATTTCTGTTGCAGTGGGTGCCAGAATGCAGTTGGTGGTTTTCACCACGGGAATGTCTTCGCATCCAAGGGTAAAACCCATCATTGGGCCGCCCATAATAAGTCTGGAGCATTGTTGGGCGTTGTAGCCACACTGATCCAGCAGGTATTTAACCGGTGTGCCGAGTAGTACTTCAAAGTTGCGCTGTTGCTGGCAGGCTGAGCCAGTGATAGTGGTGATGCGGGTAATAAGCGGTTCACCCAGTGTCACGGCGCGGTAAACCGCAACAGTGGTGCCGACATTCTGACAGACGATACCGATGCTAGCGGGCAGGCCTCCGGAGGGTACTTCTTTGCCGGTTAAAATTTGGATAAGCTGTTTTTCGCCGCCAGAGGGGTACTTGGTCGGAAATGACACGATTTCAATGTTGCTACCTTGTGCGGCACGTTGTAGCGCTGCTATAGCTTCTGGTTTGTTATCTTCAACTCCAATCAAGGTTTGCACGCTGGGGTTGATGAGGTGCTGCAAAATAGCTGTACCGGCAATAATTTCATCGGCGCGCTCGCGCATCAGCATATCGTCGGCGGTGATGTAGGGTTCGCATTCGGTGCCGTTGATAATCAGTGTTTCAATATTTTGATCATCGCGCACGCTGAGTTTTACCGCGGTGGGAAAACCTGCGCCACCCATGCCGGCAATACCTGACTCGCGGATAAGGCTTAGCAGCTCGGCTTTGTCGCTGCTGCGAAAATCAGCAATACCGCGATGTTTTATCCATTCATCGCGGCCGTCGGGACGTATGACGATACAGCGCGCACTCATTCCTGAGGGGTGCGGTACCGGGCGGGATTCTATCGCAATAACCTCACCCGAAGTCGATGCGTGTACAGGTACACTAACAAAGCCTTTACCGCTGGCAATGGTTTCACCTTTGAGTACCCGCTGGCCGACAGTAACGACAGGGGTGGCGGGTGTGCCAATATGTTGCGACAGTGGAAATACCAATAGTTCAGGGATGCCAGCGCTGGTGATGGGCTGCTGAGTAGATTGTTGTTTGTTTTCAGCGGGATGAATACCGCCGTGAATGTTCCATGTTTTTCTCATGCTTCGGCCCCCATAACATCGCGGCTGTCGCTAGCAATAAGTTGCTCGGCGGGCACCGGTAAATCCCAGCTCCAGGTTTGCAGTGTGGGTTGTATCGGCAGCATATCAATACAATCGACAGGGCAAGGCTCGACACATAAGTCACAGCCTGTGCACTCGCTGACGATGACGGTATGCATTTGTTTGGCGGCACCGAGAATGGCGTCAACGGGGCAGGCCTGAATGCATTTGGTGCAGCCAATGCATTCGGCTTCGCGGATGAAAGCAACTTTTTTGATATTTTCTTCGCCGTGCTCAGCATCGAGTGGAGTAGCTTCTACCCCGAGTAAATCAGCGAGCGCGTTGATCGTCGACTCACCCCCGGGCGGGCATTTATTGATCGCCTCGCCGTTGGCAATGGCTTCAGCATAAGGGCGGCAACCGGGGTAGCTACACTGACCGCATTGGGTTTGGGGGAGTAGCTCCTCAATCTGGTCGGCGATGGGGTCGCCTTGAGTTTTAAATTTTACGGCTGCAAAACCCAGCAGGGCGCCAAAGGGTAGCCCGAGTAGCAGGAGTGCCGAGATTGCTGCGGCAAAAGGATGGTTGCTAATTAATTCAATCACGGTGTGTCAAATTCACTTTTTCAATTGAGTCATAACGATTAAACCAGCCCGGCAAAACCCATAAAGGCCAGCGACATTAAGCCAGCGGTAATCATACCAATCGCTGCGCCTTTAAAGGGCACGGGAACATCGGCAACATTGAGCCGCTCGCGCATGGCAGCAAACAACACCAGCACCAGAGAAAACCCCAAAGCTGCGCCAAAGCCATAAAAAGCCGATTCTAAAAAGCTGTGCTGTTTGTTGATATTGAGCAGAGCCACACCGAGCACGGCGCAATTGGTGGTGATCAAGGGTAGAAAGACCCCCAAAACTTTGTACAACATGGGGCTGCTTTTGCGTACCACCATTTCGGTGAACTGTACTACCACGGCAATGACCAGAATGAAGGAGATGGTTTTCAGGTACTCAAGTCCTAGCGGTAGCAGCAGCCACTCATAGGTCATCCAGCTGACAATAGAGGCGAGGGTAAGTACAAAGGTGGTGGCGCTAGACATGCCAATAGCGGTCTCCAGCTTATTGGATACCCCCATAAATGGGCAGAGGCCCAAAAACTGCACCAGGACAAAGTTGTTAACCAGAATAGCTCCGATCAATAGCAGCGAGTAGTCTGCCAGCATAGCTGTTTACCTGTATTGTGTACTGCCTTTAAACACTAAAAAAGACCGTAATTACGGCTAGTTACGACGCATAGTTAATAATATTTTTAGGATTATAAATGTGTCGTAACCTGCTGATTTATTTGATTTTCATTCCTGCTTTTGCACCTTGGTCTGGTGCTAGTAACCAGATGTTTTCTCCGCCAGGTCCGGCCGCTAGAACCATGCCTTCTGAGACACCGAATTTCATTTTTCGTGGCTGTAAGTTGGCGACCATAACCGTCAGTTTTCCGATGAGATCTTCGGGAGCGTAGGCTGACTTTATCCCTGCGAAAACTTGTTTGCTACCATCTTCGCCAAGACTCAGCGTAAGCTGCAATAGTTTATCAGCCCCTTCAACGTGCTTGGCATCGGTGATTTCGGCAACCCGTAAATCAACTTTGGCAAAATCTTCAAAGTCGATAATAGCAGGCGTTGTGTTGGTGGCCGAATCTTTAGCTACTTTGGCTTGCTTGCTCTTTTGTTTGGTTTTGCCTGCGTCGTTTTGCGCCGCCTGTTCTTTGCCGTCTGCTTCCTGCTGCACAATAGCATTGACCTTATCTTTGTCTATCCGCGTCATTAGTGGCGTAAAGGGCTTAATCGTATGGTTTAGCAAGGGTTCAATGTGGTTGGTCCAGTTAAGGTCGGCATTTAAAAAATCCGCTGCCTTGTCGGCGGTGCGGGGCAGTACCGGTTTTAGATAAATCATAATCAAGCGGAATAAGTTGACACACAGTGAGGATATTTCAATCACCGCCTGTTCTTTGTCAGGCTCTTTGGCCAGTTTCCAGGGTTCCTGACTATCGAAGTACTCATTGGTGGCATCAGCCAGAGCCATAATTTCACGAATGGCTTTGCTGAATTCACGCTGTTCGTAAAAGTCGGCGATTTGCTGGCCTTTGTCGACAGCTTGTTGCCATAGTGCGGCATTAGCCAATGCCTCCGACATTAAACCGTCGCTACCTTTAGTGATAAATTTAGCTGAGCGCGAAGCGATGTTGACCACTTTGCCAACCAGGTCGGAATTGACTCGTTGCGCAAAGTCTTCGAGGTTCAGGTCGATGTCGTCTACCGAGCCGGATAATTTTGCGGCGTAATAGTAGCGCAAGTATTCTGCATCCAAGTGCTCTAGATAGGTTGAGGCCTTGATAAAGGTACCCCGTGACTTGGACATTTTTTGTCCGTTAACCGTAACGAAACCGTGTACGTAAATTGCGCTAGGAGTGCGGTAATTGGCCGAGTGCAGCATCGCTGGCCAGAACAATCCGTGGAAATTGATAATATCTTTGCCGATAAAGTGGTATAGCTCGGTCTTAGAGTCTTTGCTCCAGTATTCATCAAAATCCAGACCTGTTTTAGTGCAGTAATTTTGAAAACTGGCCATATAGCCGATCGGCGCGTCTAGCCACACATAAAAATACTTACCCGGTGCGTCAGGGATTTCAAAGCCAAAGTAGGGGGCATCTCGAGAAATGTCCCATTCTTGAAGGCCGGCGGTTAGCCATTCATCCAGCTTATTGGCGATTTGATCTTGTAGGCGGCCGCTGCGGGTCCACTCTTTGAGCATGGCTTCAAAGGCGGGCAGTTTGAAAAAATAATGGGTCGAGGCTTTCTCTATTGGCGTTGCGCCAGAGATGGTCGATTTTGGATTGATCAGGTCGGCGGGGCTATAGGTGGCACCGCAAGCTTCGCAATTATCACCGTATTGATCAGCGGTTTTACACTTGGGGCAGCTACCCTTAATGTAGCGATCTGCCAAAAATAATGATTTTTCAGGGTCGTAAAGCTGAATGATTTCGCGGCTGGCAATATGGCCGTTGTCTCGTAGCCTCTTATAGATCAGCTCTGAGTAGTATTTGTTCTCTTCGGAGTGAGTCGAATAGTAGTTATTAAAGCCGATCAAGAAGCCAGCCAGATCGCGTTCATGCTCGGCTTTGATGTTGGCTATTTGCTGCTCAGGGCTGATGCCGTTTTTTTCAGCGGTTAACATAATCGCGGTGCCGTGAGCGTCATCGGCGCAAACATAAATACAATCGTTGCCACGCAACTGCTGAAAACGGACCCAGATATCGGCCTGAATGGTTTCTAAAAGGTGTCCAAGATGCAAAGAACCATTGGCGTAGGGCAGCGCGCTGGTGACCAGTATTTTTCGCGCAGTATTGAGCTTGGGAATAGGCTTGGTGTTTTCAGACATAGGTATTTACAGCGCCAACGGTTGAGTGTTTGAAAGTGCTTCTGTGAAAAAGCGCGCTACTATAGCGTTTTTGCAGTAATATTTCATCCGCTGTGGCTTGCTGGGCGACTGTTTCAGCTATTATTTTTGAGCTTTAGCCTTTACCTGAGTAAAATGCTGGGTCAATATTGTCGTGATCGACGTATTAACCATCCATATTGCTATTATCTATATTTTGGAGAGTTCATGTCTGAAGTGACACAAGTGCAGGTAGAAGAAGCCCTGCAGCATTATATCGTTCCACATTTAAATCAAAATTTATTGGTTGCCAACGCGATCAAATCCATTGAGATAGAGGGTGGAATGGTCAGTGTCTCCGTGGAGCTGGGCTTTGCGGTGAATTCTATTAAAGCTGCAATGCAAAAAGCGATTGTGGAATTGGTGAGCGCTGTCGCGGGTGTCAGCAGTGTGAATGTCGATGTCAGTTGGAACATTGTATCTGTCCAAGGTCAACGTGACATGCGCAGCATGGATAAAGTTAAAAATATTATTGCGGTTGCCTCGGGTAAGGGTGGTGTGGGTAAGTCGACTACCTCGGTTAACCTGGCGTTGGCGCTGGCGAAAGATGGTGCCAAAGTAGGTTTACTCGATGCCGATATTTACGGCCCCAGTCAGCAAGTAATGCTGGGTGTGAGCGGTGATCACCGCCCTGAGCAAGAAGGCCAGCAATACTTGCTGCCGATTGAGGCCCACGGGCTGAGAACAATGTCGATGGGGTATCTGGTTACCGATAAAACGCCGATGGTTTGGCGTGGGCCAATGGCGGGTGGTGCCTTGAATCAACTGCTGGCGCAAACCTGGTGGGGCGAGCTGGATTATTTGATTATTGATATGCCCCCTGGCACCGGTGATATTCAGCTTACATTGTCACAAAAAGTTTCTGTGGCGGGTGCGGTTATTGTCACCACGCCGCAGGATATTGCGTTGTTGGATGCGCAAAAGGGTATCGAGATGTTTAACAAAGTCGAGGTGCCGGTATTGGGTGTGGTCGAAAATATGGCGATCCATATCTGTAGTCAGTGCGGCCATAAAGAGCATATATTTGGCGAGGGCGGGGGCGATCGTATTGCTGCAGATTATCATGTGCCGCTGTTGGGCTCTTTGCCATTATCGATGAGAATTCGCCAGCAAGCTGATGCCGGTACGCCTACAGTTATCGCTGAGCCTGACTCAGACGAGGCGAAAATATATGGCGCTATCTCGCGCAATATTGCGGTGCAGTTGGCCTCATTGGCCGGTACAGGGCAGGCTTTCCCTCATATTGTTATCAAAAACGACTAGACCCAAGCGACTACGCTGGTTGTTCGGGTTTACCGCCTAGCTGGGTTCGCTGCCTGGCTAGGCTTGTTGTCGGTGGCGTTTAAGCCTGGCCGCCGATAGATTCTGCCAGGCAAAATCGCTATGATGACGGTTTTTTATAAAAGCTTTTTTTAATTCTATCTTTGTTGGTAATGTTATGAGTATAAAATCAGATCGCTGGATCCGCCGCATGTCAGAAAACGAGGGCATGATTGAGCCTTTTGAATCTGGACAAGTGCGCTATGGTAAAGATGATAGTCGACTGATTTCCTATGGTACTTCCAGTTACGGTTACGATGTTCGTTGTGCTGATGAGTTTAAAATTTTTACCAATGTACACTCAGCCACAGTGGATCCTAAAAACTTCGATGAAAAAAGCTTTGTTGATTTTAAAGGCGATGTTTGCATTATCCCGCCAAATTCCTTTGCTTTGGCGCGCACCGTTGAGTTTTTCCGTATCCCCCGCAGTGTGTTGACCGTGTGTTTGGGTAAGTCCACTTATGCTCGTTGCGGCATTATCGTCAACGTAACGCCGCTAGAGCCGGAGTGGGAAGGGCATGTTACCCTGGAGTTTTCCAATACAACCACGCTGCCGGCAAAAATTTATGCCAATGAAGGTGTGGCGCAAATGCTGTTTTTTGAGTCGGATGAAGTGTGTGAGGTTAGCTATAAAGACCGTGGCGGTAAATACCAGGGGCAAATGGGTGTGACTTTGCCTAAAACCTGATCGCCAAAATCCAATAGTTGTTGAGCCTGCTTGACCGACTATTACTTTATTCCCTACCAGTATTTTATTTAGAGGCTAGTCATGAAGCTAATTGTGCGTACCACCGTGTTTGTGATGTGTTTTATGTCCATGGGGCTTTATGCCGCACAAGATGTTATCAGTGATGATGGCCGTGAAGTACAGTTGAATGAAGATGGCAGCTGGGTTTATAAATCCTCTGACCGCTTTGCCAACACCAAGGATGGGCGGCGCGTTCGTTTGAAAGAAGATGGCAGCTGGGTTTATACCACTGAGAGAGCGGATGTAGCTCATGTGGCTCAGCCTGTTGCTGTGCCAGCAGCTGCAGTTCAATTAACTGATGTCATCATTGAGGTGGCATCCAGCGGCAGAAATGTTGCGCAAAAAAATATCGCGCACCAAGCTCAAATGGTTTTCTTTCTTAGCTCAAATACAGATATTGAGTTGAACTTAGATGCAGCTAACTTTACCGTCACTGATTCTGGTGGACGTGAATACCAAGTGCTCAGTGTCGAAAAAAATGCAGGAAAAAATGTTGATAAAAAACCGCTAACGACAACAGATATTATTGTTAGGGCAGATGGTGCACCGCATTTTTGGAGCAAACCCAAATGGGTAATGATTACGCTGGCAAAGGCTGTGGCTGATACTGCTGACGACATTGTGCTTACCTATAAGCTGGCTGATGTAGAAACCAAAAAGGTAGTAGAGCTGTAGCGCTGTTCATTGTTGGGTAGTGGGTACCTTTTATGGAGTTTTCTCTCGGGCATATTGCACTGTTATTGCTGACGGGCTTGCTTGCTGGTGTGATTAATATTCTTGCGGCTGGTGGTTCAAATTTAACCTTGCCGGCTTTAATGTTGATGGGTTTGCCAGCAGATGTAGCCAACGCAACTAATCGGGTTGCCGTGTTTTTACAAAACATCGTAGGCACGCGTGGATTTCACAAACATGGCAAGTTGCCTGCGGATGACCTTCCCAATATATTATTACCGACACTGCTGGGTGCGGGTCTTGGTGCAGTGGCGGCTTCATTTGCCCCGGTAAGTTTATTAAAACCTCTGCTGTTGGGGACGATGATTAGCATGACGGTTATCATGCTGGTCAGGCCTGGCTTAATGTCTCCGCCGGAAGGGACGATTCCCTTTAAAGTCAAGCAGCGGGCCTCGTCGTGGTGGTGGTTAGTCGTGGCGGGGTTTTATGGCGGTTTTGTGCAAGCGGGAGTAGGGTTTATTCTGGTAACTGCTTTCGCTGGTAGCCTGCGCTACGATTTGGTTCGAGCTAATGCGTTAAAAGTTGTGTGTACCCTGTTGCTGACTGCGGTGGCCTTGGCGATATTTATCGTTCGCGATCAGGTGATGTGGTTGCCGGGGTTGATTATTGCCTGTGGCAGTATGGCGGGGGCGCAACTCGCTGTTAAATTTGCGATTAAAGCAAAAGCGTCAACCTTGAGATGGTTTTTGTTTGTGATGACTGTCTGTGCAAGTGCTGCTGCCTTGCTGTTTTAAGGGGCATATGCTAAAAATCAAGGTGGTTTAACTCCACAATACCAATAAAGGATGGATCATGCCCTATACCACAGATATTACCGATGAGCTCAACTTGTTAGCGCGCTATAATTTGGATACCACGCAGGAAGGTATAAAGGTCCATAGTAATGCAGATAAGGCTATTATTGATGCGACTCAGCGTTTATTTGATAAGGGACTTCTTTCACAGAGCGATGGTGGGTACTTAACCAATCTGGGCCGCGAAGCGGCTGAGCACGCACAGGCGACACTGCACCTCCTCAAGGTTTAATCAATCCATGTCGCCGGTTGCATTGACCTAACGATTAATTCTTCTGGCGGCTAAATTTACCTATCTGTCTATCGACTTGCCTACTGATCTATCAATTTACCTACTTGGGTAGTTAATGTAAAATACCGCGCTTCTTATCCCTCCTCAAACAGAAGTACAGCAATGATAGAAACTGGCGCAATCAAACAATCCATCAAAGACCTTGCTGAGCGAACAAAAGTTCTTAGGGGGTATCTTTGACTATGATGCCAAGAAAGAACAACTCACTGAAGTAGAGCTTGAATTAGGCGAGCCCGCCGTATGGGATAACCCTGAACGTGCTCAGGAGCTGGGCAAGTTACGCTCTTCTCTGGAGGCCGTCGTCTCTACGATCGATAATATGACCATTGGTTTGGCTGATGTTAGTGAATTGCTGGATATGGCTGTAGAGGAGAGCGATGCTGAGATTGTAAATGAGGTGAGCGCTGAGATTGACAGCTTAATTAAACAATTGGAAGTGTTAGAGTTTCGCCGTATGTTTTCTGGTGAAATGGATATCAATAACGCTTTTCTTGAAATTCAATCAGGATCTGGCGGCACCGAGGCGCAGGATTGGGCTGAAATGGTCTGCCGTATGTATTTGCGTTGGGGTGAGGCAAAGGGTTTTAAAACTGAATTAATTGAAGCCTCAGGTGGTGACGTAGCAGGGCTTAAAAGCGCGACGATTCAGTTTTCAGGTGAGTATGCGTTTGGTTGGTTGCGCACTGAAACCGGCGTGCATCGCTTGGTGCGCAAATCGCCCTTTGATTCGGGTAACCGTCGTCATACGTCTTTTTGTTCAGTGTTTGTTACTCCGGAAGTGGACGACAATATTGATATAGAAATAAATCCAGCTGATTTGCGCGTCGATACTTATCGCTCCAGTGGTGCAGGTGGTCAGCACGTTAACACAACTGATTCAGCTATACGTATTACCCATGAGCCCAGCGGTATTATTGTGCAGTGCCAGAATCAGCGCTCGCAGCATCAAAACCGTGATACGGCGATGAAGCAATTAAAAGCTAAGCTCTATGAAATGGAAATGCAAAAGCGCAATGTTGCTGCTCAAAACATGGAAGACAATAAGGCAGACATCGGCTGGGGTAGCCAAATCCGTTCCTATGTTTTGGATGACCAGCGCATAAAAGATTTGCGTACCAATGTCCAAACCAGTAACTGTAATGCAGTATTGGATGGTGAGCTTGATCTATTCATTGAGGCATCATTGAAAATGGGTCTTTAAAAGCCCCAAAGTAAAGGGTAGGGTGAGCCCTCCCGCGTCTATTACTACGCCGGCTGGACCAAGGTTCAGCCTTTAAAATTTTAAAACGAGTTTAAGCATGTCAGAAGAGATCACTAGCAGCATCGTCGAAGAAAACAAATTGATTACCGAGCGCAGACAAAAGTTGGCTGAAATTCGCCAACAACGTAATGCTTTTCCTAATAGTTTTCGCCGTAACGCTTACGCCAAAGACTTACAAAGTGAACTGGGTGAGCAAGACAAAGAGCACCTGGAGCAACTGGATAGACGCGCTTCGATTGCTGGTCGTATCATGGCCAAGCGTGGTCCATTTTTAGTGTTGCAAGACATGAGCGGTCGGATACAGGCATATGTGGATAAAAAAATACTCCCTGAGGAGCAACTGCCTGAAATTAAAACCTGGGACATCGGTGACATTATCGGTTGTGAAGGTCCTGTGCATAAATCCGGTAAGGGTGATCTTTATGTCTACATGGAAAAAGCTGAGTTACTGACAAAATCGTTACGGCCGCTGCCTGACAAGTTTCATGGTCTGCAAGATCAGGAAATGCGCTACCGCCAGCGTTATGTTGACTTGATCATGAGCGAGGAATCTCGTGATGTGTTTAAGTTGCGCTCAAAAATGGTCAATTTTATTCGCAACTATTTAACCAATGTTGATTTTATGGAAGTCGAGACGCCGATGATGCAGGTCATCCCTGGTGGGGCTACGGCGAAGCCTTTCGTTACCCATCATAACGCGCTAGATCTCGATATGTATTTACGTATTGCGCCAGAGTTGTATTTAAAGCGTTTAGTCGTGGGTGGTTTTGAGCGCGTATTTGAAATCAATCGCAGTTTCCGTAATGAAGGCCTATCGACACGCCATAACCCTGAATTCACCATGTTGGAGTTTTACCAATCTTACGCTGATTACAATGATTTGATGGATTTGACCGAAGATTTACTGCGTAATATGGCGCAGGCATTGCTGGGTACAACAACCATTGTTAATACTGTGAGAGATGCCGAGGGTGAAATCACCGAGACTAAAGAATATGATTTGTCTCAACCGTTCCGTAGAATTTCAGTGTTTGATTCAATCCTGCATTTTAACCCGGAGTTAACGGCAGCACAGATCGACAATATAGAAGGTGCGCGCAGCGTTGCCGAGTCTTTACAGATTCCCTTAAAAGACGGCTATGGTTTGGGCAAAGTGCAAATAGAAATATTTGAAAAGACTGTTGAGCATCGTTTGGATCAGCCGACTTTTATAACTGAATACCCAACTGAGGTTTCACCGTTAGCTCGTCGCAGCGATGGTAACCCGTTCGTCACCGATCGCTTTGAGTTTTTTGTGGGTGGCCGTGAGATTGCTAACGGTTTCTCTGAGTTAAACGATGCTGAAGATCAAGCCGAGCGCTTCCTTGCTCAAGTACAAGAAAAAGAAGCTGGCGATGATGAAGCTATGCATTACGATGCGGACTATATTGTGGCGCTAGAGTATGGTTTGCCACCTACCGCAGGTGAAGGTATCGGTATCGATCGTTTGGTGATGCTGTTTAGCGACTCACCATCGATTCGCGATGTGTTGCTGTTTCCGCATATGCGGCCCCAAGCTTAGTATCCCTCCAGTTAAGTTCTATTACTGGCCATATCATCACTAAGCGGTGCTGATATGGCCAGTGCCTATCTTTACACACAAATATACCAGTCACTTAAATGTGGTTGGGGTTTATTCAGGGTTGCTTTGCTGTCTGCGCATAGCCAGCTGCAATTGCATCACATGTTTAGCGATATGCTGCCGGTCTGCTTCTTTGAGATTGACGAAATTGACGGCAATATCGTAGCCTTGATCGCAGGGTGAGCTGTTGATGACTTGACCAAATAAAATCAGTGATTGATGGGTGGGTAGCAGGATCAATTCTAAGGCGAGGTAGCTATCGAGGGCGATTTCATTGTCGCAGTGAAATGATAAGCCGCCTTCGCTAAGGATAACAATTTGTTTTTCTTGGTCGGGTAGCAAGGCTTCGCCGTCCATTAATTTACCGGCAATAAGGTCGATTTTTTTGTTCAGTCCTTTCAAATAAGCTTCTAAATCGCGGTTTTCTTCACCAATCAAACGCAGGTATTTGCCGTTTTCAGATTCTATATTCTGTAGTTCTTTAACCAGGCTGTGATTTAATTTGCTATTAAACTGTGCTGGTACAATATTGGCGAGAGCATTGGTTTGATCGATAGGGCGATAGCGTAGCAATACGGTATCTTTTACGCGAAAATACTCGCGACGTTCATTTATTATCTTATGTGAAGACGGCTTATGTTCCAATGAGGTACACTCCGTGACGGTTACTATATGAGGCTTACTGGATGACAGTTATTATAGGTACAGACTGTTTGCTAAGGGGTTAAATGTAGTACAGCTGGTAACAGATGTATAGCTCGACTCATATTTTATGCCGATGCGACCAGTTGGCCAAAAATTGGTTTCAACGCCGTTGGATTTAAATCCATCAAATTAATCGAAAAACCGCCAATTAGTGTTATCAACTTAATGTATCAACCGCTTTCATTGTTTATCGGATTACGCTATACCCGCGCCAAGCGCAGGAATCAGTTTATTTCTTTCGTATCGCTTATTTCATTACTCGGGATGATCCTCGGCGTCACAGCGTTGGTAGTGGTGTTGTCGGTCATGAATGGTTTTGAGGGCGAGTTGCGCGGGCGGATTTTATCAGTTGTGCCTCATGGGTTTATCAGCGGCCCCAACAAGCGTTTAGATAACTGGGAGCACTGGCAACAGCTGGCGGCTAAATCTGATGGCGTGCTTGCCTCAGCCCCGTTTATTGATGGCAATATCATGCTCAGCCGGTCAGGCATGGTACGTGGGGCTAAGCTGTATGCGATAGATCCGCAGGAGGAGGCACAGGTCTCAAAAATTAGCAGTAGCATGATATCGGGTGAGTTGGAGCAATTGCAGCCCGGTGACTACGCCATTGTAATTGGTGAGATTTTATCGCGTTATATGGGGCTTTATCTCGGCGACGAAGTCAGTGTTATTTTACCCCAAGTCACGGTCACGCCGATGGGCGTGTTCCCCAGGGTGAAACGCTTTAAAGTGACCGGAATCTTTCAGGTTGGCGCTGATCTGGATGGCACGACGGTATTTATTCACTTGGCCGATGGCCAAAAATTATTTCAGTTGGGCGATCAGGTCAAAGGCTTACGGCTGCAATTTGATGATTTGTTTGCGGCACCGGCTTACCTGCCCAAATTACTATCGATTATGCCCAAGGGTACCACTGCAACCAGCTGGTCAGAAACGCAGGGTAGCTTGTTTAGAGCAGTGGCGATGGAGAAAACTATGGTGTCGCTGTTGCTGATGATAATTGTGTTAATTGCGGCGCTCAATATTGTCTCCATAGTCACTATGATGGTATCGGATAAGCGCTCTGATATTGCGGTGCTGAGGACTATGGGGGCAACGCCAGCGACTATTTTGCGCATATTTATGATCCAGGGGGTCGCAGTCGGTGCCGGCGGTATATTGGCTGGATTGGCACTAGGTATACCCTTGGCGCTCTATGTGGGCGATGTAGTAGTTTGGCTGGAGCATCTCACTGGTACGCAAGTTTTTAACCCTGAGGTGTATTTTATCAGCCGTATCCCTTCGGTTTTAGAGTGGCAGGACTTGTTACATATCTCTTTGTGGGGCTTGCTATTAAGCGTAGTGGCGACGATTTATCCTTCTATTCGCGCCTCCAGAGTACACCCCGCTGAAGCGCTACGTTATGAATAAACATCCAGTAAATAAAGGCGACAAATGACGACTGCCAGTATCACCAATAATCGCACCACCAATGATTATATTGTCAATAACAACAGTGTTTTAGCCTGCCATGATTTACGCAAGATTTATCATGAAGGTCCGCAGGACTTGACGGTACTTGATGGTATTAATCTGTCGGTTAACAGTGGCGAGCAGATAGCGATTGTCGGCACCTCAGGGGCGGGCAAATCGACCTTGTTAAATATGCTGGGTGGTTTAGATACGCCCAGCTCTGGCCGAGTCACCATTGCGGGAGAGGATGTTACCCATTTGAGCGAAAAAAAGCGGGGCGTGTTACGTAACCGCTACTTGGGTTTTGTCTATCAATTCCATCATCTGTTGGGGGAGTTTAGCGCGCTGGAAAATGTTGCCATGCCCTTGTTAATTCGCGGTGAAAAAATTGCCGTCATCGAAGAGCTGGCTCAAGCGATGTTGGCTAAAGTTGGACTGGCGGCACGGGCTGAGCACAAACCGGCGGAGTTATCTGGTGGTGAGCGCCAGCGGGTTGCTATTGCCAGAGCGTTAGTGGCACAGCCTCAATGTGTATTGATGGATGAGCCCACCGGCAACCTTGACCATCATACCAAAGAGTCTATCCATGAACTGATGCTGGAGTTAAACCAGCAATTGGGCACCAGCTTTATCGTGGTGACCCACGATGCCGCCTTGGCCGAGCGCATGGATCGAAAGCTGATACTGGTCGATGGCCAGTTAAGCGAAGGGTAGGCGACGTGTTTAATCCTTATCCCTTATTTATCGGTATTCGCTACTCCGGTGCCAAGCGCCGCAGTCAACTGGTTTCGTTTATCTCCTTGGTAGCGATGTTGGGGATGGCTGTAGGCGTTGCTTTATTGATTGTGGTGCTGTCAGTAATGAACGGCTTTGACCATGAAATGCGTACTCGGATTCTCGGTTTGGTGCCGCAGGTGACTATTTTTTCCTATGGCCCAGTTAAAGATCGGCAAAGTGATTGGCAGTTGATAGAAGAAAAAGCTATTCAGCACCCGGATGTCAAAGCGGTAGCACCCTTCGCGCAATTAAATGCAATGCTATTGCGGGGATCCGAGGTTGAGGGGGTAATGATCTACGGTATTAATCCTACTCGGGAAGCTTCGGTATCGATTATTGGCGATTATGTTGACCCAAGCGCCTTGGCTGCTTTGCAAGATAGCCCCGAAAATTTGAGCACCTCTATCTTACTGGGTGCAGCTCTGGCCGAGCGTTTAGGTGTGCTGGCTGGCGATAGCCTTAATATAATGGTGCCACTGGATAACGGTAAATCCAGTATCAGACCAAGGTTTCTCCGGGTGACCGTGGGCGCCTTATTTGATACAGGGACTGAGTTGGACCAAGCAGTGGCCTTGATTTCTATCAATCAGGCGCTGGCGCTAATGCCAGAGGGCGAGCGCAGTCAAGGGTTGCGAGTAACCCTCAAGGATACCTTTCAGGCCCCAAGAGTTAGTTGGGAGCTAAGCCAGAATATTCCCTATCGTTACACCACCCGGGATTGGACCCGGACCCATGGCAACCTATATTCGGCCATTCAGTTATCCAAGCAATTAGTTGGGTTGATGCTACTGACTATTATTGCAGTGGCAGCGTTTAATGTCGTTTCTGCATTGGTGATGATTGTGACCGATAAGCGCGGTGACATTGCGATTTTACGCACAGCTGGCGCTAGCCCGCTGGGAATTATGGCTATATTTATGGTGCAGGGAACGATGATAGCCATTATTGGCACCCTTGGCGGCGCTACTATCGGTGTCTTGTTGTCGCTGTTTATCACTGATATCGTTGCTGGTTTAGAGGCAATTTTACATATCCACTTTTTGAGCTCTGATGTGTATCCCGTTAATTATTTACCTTCAGATTTACGCGGGTCCGATGTTGCGGTGGTTTGTGCTACGGCGTTTGGTATGAGCTTACTGGCGACGATTTATCCCGCATGGCGGGCATCGCGGGTTAATCCAGCAGAGGCATTGCGCTATCAGTGAGTTGAATTATTCGACTTGCGTGCTTCTCGTATTGAGCGCCGCTCATGCCAGCGTTTGACTGTGTGTCGGCGCCAAGCAACATGAATCATGGTAGAGGCTAGCAAGCCAAAAAACAGCCCGCATAATAAGCAGCCGAGTAAGAAGGGCTGCCAGTTATGCGTAACACCAGATGATAGCCAGTCCCATGATAGTTCAAAGGCAAAATGTTCGGGTGGTGTGTTTAATATTACTGCGCCAACTTTATAGGCAATATAATAAATCGGTGCCATGGTGAGCGGATTAGTAATCCATACCAGAGCGACTGATATTGCTAAATTGGCGCGTAAAAATACAGCGAGTAATGCCGCGAGAATCATTTGTGAAGGAAGCGGAATAAAAGCCACAAAAAAACCAATAAAAGCGGCGGTGGCAACGGAGTGACGGGTCAAGTGCCAAATATTGGGGTCATGGATCCATACGCCTAATATTTGCAGCGACTTTTGTTGCTTGATCCAGTCAGAGTCTGGAATAAAACGCTTAATAAATTTACGAGCCATAACGGCATAGTTTCCTGAAACCAGATATCACAGTATATTTTATTGGGCCTTGCTTACTGGGCTAACGCTTACTGGATAATATGTCGCTGGATCTAGATGACGTAAACTTTAGGGGTGTGCACCGATTATATAAGTTCGTGCCAAATAGTAAGCAGCGACAATATCGATGCGAGCGTATTATGCATGGAAATTAGTCGGTTCTCTAGCCGCTAGTTAAAAATACCGTCGCTGGTCGATTGGGGTTATGCTCTGCAGGAGTCTTCGGCTAAATTTCCAGCGTCGTCGTGTTTAGGGTAATGGAATATGAATGCTTGCGCTGGATGCGAAGCAGGAGGAAATGCGTGTTATCAAGGATGATTGCCGTTTCGCTAGGCATAGCTGTAGTCAGTCTGTTTCCACAACTCCCCTCGTTTATAGGCTTGCTGCTGCTGGTGATTAGCTGTGGTTTTTGCGTGTTTTATCGTGGTTATTTCCTGCTTCCTTTTTTGGTTCTATGTGGCGTATTTTGGGGCGTTGTGTATGGCTACGGCGTTATCGGCTCGCAGCTGACAGAGATCTATGAAGGTCAGCCACTATCGGTTGAAGGCGCGATTGTGAATCTACCTGAAACCTATTCCTCCTACGGTGAGCCGGTACAGCGCTTTGATCTGGCGGTGGCGGGGGCCGTTTGTAAACAGCCACCAGCAGGGGGCTGTGTTGATGGCATCAAGCGTTTGCGACTGAAATGGTATGGGCAAACAGTGCTGGAGCCAGGGCAGCGGTGGCGTTTAACGGTGGTGTTAAAACGCCCCCACGGTATGGCTAACCCCGCCGGTTTTGATTACCAGACGTGGCTAATCCAGCAGGGTATAGGCGCTGTGGGGACAGTGCAAAAAAAGGCAAATAATCAACGGTTAGATGATCGCTACTGGAGCTTGGACCGCTGGCGCTGGGGCTTGTCCCGTTATATAGATTCGCTGTGCAAGCACACATCAATTTCACTGGAGCCTCCAACTCATCGACACATCGAAGCTGGTAGCTGCGAGCTGCACAACGGCAGCTTGCTGAAAGCGTTATTGATCGGTGATAAGCGAGCTATTAGCCGGGAGCAGTGGGATCTATTTGCCGCTACAGGGACTACCCATTTAATGGTTATCTCGGGCTTGCATGTCGGTTTGGTTGCAGGGTGGGTGTTTGTCATCATTGGGCTGCTGGTGAATATTGTTCGGCCGCATCTCCACGCTGAGCGGTGGGCCGCGCTGGCTGCTGTTGGAGCCGCTACAGCCTATGCGCTGATGGCAGGGTTTTCGCTACCGACCCAGCGCGCATTGGTTATGGTGACCGTGTACATGGCTGCTATTTGGGCTCACCGCAATATCGCTGCCTTGCAAGGCTTGGTAGTAGCGTTATTGATTTGTTTGTTGATAGACCCCTTGTCACCAGTAAGCTTGTCATTTTGGTTATCCTTTGCCGCGGTTACCTGCATCATCTTTGGTGCCGTTGGTCGCAGGGATTATGCACAGCAACGTCGACGCTGGTTTAAATCCCAGTATTTAGTTTTTATCGGGTTGCTGCCTTTTTTGGCGATGTTGATTGGTCGAGTCAGTTTGTTATCACCAGTCGTTAATGTCGTAATGGTGCCGTTATTCAGTGTGTTGATCGTACCGTTTAATTTAATCGCGATACTCGTAGCGGGAGTCAGTGAGGGGCTGGCATTGATCATTTGGCAGCTGCTGGATCAGGTGCTGGATTATAGCCTTACGGCCCTGGATTTTATTCAGCGTCATGGTGGCTGGGCGCTGATGGCGGTGCCTGCGCAGGCTCTATGGATTAATCTGATAGGCCTGATTGGCATCGTGTTGCTGTTATTGCCTAAAGGCTGGCCATTACGTTGGATGGGGTTGGTGTTGTTATTGCCGCTGCTGTCAGTTCCTGCGCCATTAAAACAGGGAGATATCAGTGTGACGGCGCTTGATGTGGGGCAGGGCTTATCGCTGGTGGTGCAAACCCGCGATCACGTATTAGTCTACGATGTCGGTCCGACGCTGGGTGAAGATTTTGATACGGTAACCGCTGTACTGATGCCTTATTTGCGCAGTCAGGCGATTAATCGTATTGATCGATTAGTGATAAGCCATGCTGATAATGACCATGCCGGTGCCTGGTATAAATTGGTAAAACAGATGCAGGTAGGGCGTTTATTCGGTGGTGAGTCTCTGATTGCACCTCAGGGGTATCATCCTGCTTTGGCGTTAGAGCCCTGTGCCGCGGCCGATAGCTGGAGTTGGAATGGTGTCGATTTTCAGTTTATCAGATCGGAGTTGGTTGTTAGCAGTGGGCAAAAAGCGCGTGGGTGGCAGGGCAATAATGCATCTTGCATACTCAGGATAAGCAGCGCGGATGTTCATTTTTTACTGCCTGGAGATATTGAGCGGGAGGCTGAGCTAGCCTTAGTCAATCAAGGATTTGATTTGCTGCCAGCAACGGTATTATTTGCACCCCACCATGGCAGCGCCACTTCATCGACATGGCCCTTTATTAAAGCCGTCGACCCAGCTTATGTGGTGTTTAACCACGGCTACCGCAACCGGTTTGCTCACCCTAGAGTTGATGTGGTGCAGCGTTATCGGCAATGGGGTAGTAATTTGTTTAGCAGTGCTGAAAGCGGGGCGGTAGAATTTCGGGTGGTCGACGGTCAGCTGCAAGTCCCTCAATCTTACCGAGCAGGTTATCAACGTTACTGGTTGTTGCCAAAGCGCGTTATTAATTAGCAAAGAAGTCGGATGCATCATAGTTTTTAGCGTGCGGGCCAGTATAATGCGTCAACCCTGTTTTATTTGCTGGCTTTGGTTTTGGATTTTTTAGCATTTAGAGGAGGCTTTGGTTTACCTAATAATATAGCTGAGCGGCAGTTACTATCGCTCAACAGTACTGGTTAAAATTCATTAGAGGAAGACTACGTGTTTGAATTGCTCAAAGCGGGCGGCTGGTTGATGCTTCCCATCATTATTTGCTCCATAGCTGCAGCGGCCATCTGTATAGAGCGCTTTCTCGCTTTAAACCCTGATAAAATTGCACCGCGTCATTTGCTGGCCCAGGTTTGGGGCTGGATAAAAAACAATCAGCTGGATGCGGCAAAAATTCGTGAGCTAAAGGCGTCATCACCGCTAGGCCAGGTGCTCGCCGCCGGCTTGAGTAATTCTCGACATGGTCGTGATGTAATGAAAGAAAGTATTCAAGAGGCCGCCAGTCAGGTAATCCATGAAATGGAACGCTACCTGAATACGCTAGGCACTATCGCGGCTATTGCGCCCTTGCTTGGCTTGTTGGGCACGGTTATCGGTATGATTAAAGTGTTTAATGCGATTATGCTGCAAGGCGCGGGTAACGCAGGGGTGTTGGCGGGTGGTATATCAGAGGCGCTTATTACCACAGCGGCAGGTTTAAGTGTGGCTATTCCAGCATTGATTATGCATCGCTTTTATTCGCGTCGCATTGATACAGTCGTGGTAACTCTGGAGCAAGACACCATTAAATTGGTTGATGCACTACATGGCGATCGTAAAGTGGATATTAAATAGCGGTTAATGATGAGAGGACGTTGATACTTAACATAGAAGTTAATAAAAGAAACTTGATGGGAATTCATTGCTGTGCAATTTAAACGTCAAAAAGGCTCGCAGGTAGAAGTTAATATCACACCATTAATTGATGTGGTGTTTTTGCTACTGATATTTTTTATGGTGTCGACTACCTTCACCAAAGAGACACACCTGAGCTTGGATTTACCTGAAGCCACAGGCGAAGAAAACGTAGAGCTCGCTCAGCAAATTGAAATAGTGATCGATGCTAATGGACAGTACGCTATCAATGGCCGTAGCGTTGTCTCTACCAAAATAGAATCGATTAAAGCCGCGCTAGAGCAAGTGGCGGCCGGGGATCGCAAGCAACCGCTGGTGATTACCGCCGATGCACAAACACCGCACCAAGCGGTTATAGCCGCCATGGATGCAGCGGGGCAACTTGGCTTTAGTCAATTGAGCCTTACCACGCAAAAGCCTAAAGGCAGTTAAACCTAAGGGCATATAAACCCGTTATAACAAGTACCCACTGAATGGCCAACTCCGAACTCAAACAAAAACAGCAGCAAGAGCATTTTCTCGTTCGGGCCTGGTATCAACAGTCCTTTTGGCTGTACTTATTGTTGCCACTTTCCTGTCTGTACGGCTTACTGATCGGCCTTCGGCATAAATTTTTTCAGTGGGGTTGGCTACCTTCGGCGGCCAGCGCTGTGCCGCTGATTGTGGTCGGGAATATTGCGGTGGGGGGCACGGGCAAAACCCCTTTAGTGGTTGCCTTGGTACAAGCGTTGCAACAAGCTGGTTTTAAACCGGGTATTGTAAGTCGTGGCTACGGCAGCCAGGCACCGAGTTATCCTTATTGGGTGCAAGCTGACGATAGCCCGTCTAACTGTGGCGACGAGCCTTTGTTGATGGCCTTGCGCACGCAGGTTCCGGTGGTGATCGACGCTAATCGCAGGGCTGCGGTTAAGCATCTTTTAGCCCATAGTGATTGTGATGTCATCATTGCCGACGATGGTTTACAGCATTACGCGCTGCAACGTGATATTGAAATTGTGGTGGTGGATGGTAAGCGCGGTTTTGGTAATCGTTTATTGCTACCAGCGGGGCCGCTACGCGAAACCGTTAGCCGTATTGCCAGGGCAGATTATGTGGTCGTTAACGGTGGCGGTTTAACGCAGGTATTGCCAGACAGAAAAACCCCTCTGGCCGAACAAACCATGCAGTTACGCGGGCAGGCGTTGATAGGGTTACACTCAGTTGATGATACCTCGAACACGATTGAAGTGGCGGCCTGGCCATATTCAAAACAAGTACATGCTGTTGCCGGTATTGGTAATCCGCAGCGCTTTTACACCAGCTTGCGTCAGGCAGGGTTTAATCCTATCGAACACAGCTTTGCTGACCACCATGACTTTACCGCCGAGGATTTACAGTTTGATGATCAACTGCCTGTTATCATGACGGAAAAGGATGCAGTTAAAGTACGCTTTATTGAGGGTCTCAGCGACGAGCTACAGCGGCGCTGTTGGTATTTACCGGTTGAGGCTGTTATTGATGAAGCGTTTTACACCGCCATTATTGCTCAGTTACACTCAAAAATACTGCCCGCCAAAAAACAATCTATTTAAAAAACAATTTATTTTAAAAAGCAGCACCGACAAATCAGTGCTGTGGAGTGAACCATGAGTTATAGCGTTATTATCCCTTCCCGTTATGCATCGACACGTTTACCCGGTAAACCGCTGGTTGATATTGCTGGTAAAACCATGATTCAGCGTGTTTACGAGCAGGCCAGTAAAAGTGGTGCCGAGCGGGTGATTATCGCCACTGATGATCAACGTATTGCCGATGTAGCCAAAGCTATTTCGGCGCAGGTTTGTATGACGGCAGTTGACCATGAATCTGGAACCGACCGCCTGCAGCAAGTAGTTGCTATGCTAAACCTGCCAGCTGATCATATTGTGGTGAACGTGCAGGGTGACGAGCCATTGATTCCACCTGAGGTAATAGACCAGGTTGCTGCTACACTGGCGAATAATAGCCAGGCAGCAATGGCAACTCTAGTAGAGAAAATTGACGATGTGGAAACAATCTTCAATCCCAATGCGGTAAAAGTTACTATCGATAATCAGGGTAGGGCGCTGTATTTTTCACGCGCACCGATACCTTGGGCCAGAGATAACTTTTCGGGCGATAATAAAACCTTAGCCGAGGGTGTTAACTACTATCGGCATATTGGTATCTATGCTTACCGGGTATCGTTTTTACACCAATTTGTCGGTTGGCAGCCTAGCTCATTGGAGTTAACTGAAAAGCTGGAACAGTTACGCGCACTGGAGAATGGCGTTACCATTCTTGCCAGTCAGGCCTGCGCAGCTATTCCCGCAGGTATTGATACCGAGCAGGATTTACAAGCAGTGAGGGCCTTGTTCCAATAGGCCCCCACTGCTTGTGTTTTATTTTTTACAGGAGCGACAGTAGCAGTATGAGTATCAAGGTTTTATTTGTTTGCTTGGGCAATATTTGTCGCTCGCCAACGGCGCATGGCGTGTTTGAACAGCGAGTAAAGTCGGCACAGTTGAGTGAACACATATCAGTTGAATCGGCCGGTACGGCTGACTGGCATATAGGCAAGTCACCTGATGCTCGCTCTGCCGCAGCGGCGGCCAGGCGGGGTTATGATTTATCTGGTTTGCGAGCGCAGCAAGTGTCGAAGGCTGATTTTGATCACTTTGATTATATACTGGCGATGGATAGCGATAATCTGGCGAATTTAACGCGTCTAAAGCCCGCTGCATACCAAGGCGAGCTAGGCTTGTTTTTACCCTATACACACGCTCACGACTCATCAACTCCGTTAGAGGTGCCAGACCCTTATTATGGAGAGGGCGATGGTTTTGAGTTGGTACTCGATTTGGTTGAAGGCGCCAGTGCTGGTTTGCTCAAATATATTATTCAAAAACACTCATTGAAGGTCTAATGCCAACAATTCAGCAACATGTTTCTCTGCGGGCTTTTAATACGTTGGCGATCGAGGCCAGTGCACGTTATTTTTGTGAAGTTCGTTCTGCTGAAGATATCCCTGAAGTATTAGCGTTTGCTGAGCAGCGGCACTTGCCAGTGTTGATATTGGGTGGTGGCAGTAATATTGTTCTAACAGATGATTACTGTGGTTTGGTGGTGCATATCAAACTGGAGGGGATTCGTTGGGAGCTACTTGAGCCTGCTACGGCTGGTTTGGTGAGGGTGACAGCAGCTGCCGGTGAACGCTGGCACGGCTTGGTCGAGTATTGCCTCGCCAATAAGTTATACGGCCTTGAAAACCTGTCACTGATCCCAGGCTCGGTCGGTGCAGCGCCGATACAAAACATCGGTGCTTATGGCGTTGAGCTGGTTGATGTATTCGACAGCGTAAGCGGTTGGGATATCGAGCAGCAGGTTTGGCGCAGCTTGAATAAAAGCGAGTGCGAATTTGCCTATCGCGACAGTATATTTAAACGACAATTAAAGCATCGTTTTATTATTAGTGAAGTTAGTTTGATTTTGCAGCAAACACCACAGCCGCATAATCACTATGCCGCGTTGAGCAATGAATTAAACCAACGCAATATTCAACAGCCTACCCCGCAACAAATTGCCGACGTGGTGATTGCGATCAGGCAGAGTAAATTACCTAATCCTGCCGAATTACCCAATGTGGGCAGCTTTTTTAAAAACCCCATCATTACTGCAGAGCAAGCTAAGGTTTTACTAGCAAGATACCCTGCGATGGTGCAATACCCAATGGCCGAGGGTAGGGTAAAGCTTGCGGCCGGTTGGTTGTTAGAGCAAGCTGGCTGGAAAGGTTTGCGTGATGGCTCAGTAGGTATGCATCAACAACAATCATTGGTGTTAGTCAATTACCATAACGCTACAGGTAGTGAGGTCATTGCCTTGGCGGAAGCTATTCAGCAAGATATTCAGCAACAATTTTCTGTACAGCTAGAAATAGAGCCTGCTATTGTGCAAAATGTGGGTCCTCAAGTGGTTGAGCACTAACCAGCTGGCGCGTAATCGATGGGGATGGCGGATACAAATTCATGCAACAACAACTCTTCGCTCCAGCGACTTACGCTCTTGATATCCCCGATGCTGATATTCATTACTACCCGCAATTTTTAGCTGAGCCGCAGTCTACTTATCAAACCCTGTTAAAAGAGATCCAGTGGCGTCAGGATACCATCAGGATTTACGGCAAGCCTTTGTTAATCCCGCGTTTGAATGCCTGGTATGGTGATCGCGAAGCCGCTTATAGTTACTCGGGCTTGACTATGAAGCCACTCCCGTGGACACCATGCTTGCAAGCACTCAAGCAGCAGCTCGAAACATACTTGAATGTGCAGTTTAATAGCGTGCTGCTAAATCATTATCGTGACGGCAATGATAGTGTTGCATGGCATAGTGACGACGAACCGGAGCTTGGCACAGCACCGATCATCGCCTCCTTGAGTTTAGGTGCAACTCGCCGTTTTTCCCTGCGCAGCTTGGTCAACAAAACAGCCGCGCCGCTGCACATCGATTTAGAGCCGGGTTCATTATTAGTCATGCAGGGCAGTACTCAGCGTTGTTGGCAGCATCAAGTCGCCAAGACCACACAGCCCACAGAGGGAAGAATCAATCTTACCTTTCGTCGTATAATCGGCGGAAACGCAGCCGTATAAATTAACTATGAGCAAAAACGATATCATTAACAAAGCAGATGCTACAGGCGCAGCAATAGAGCCGGTAAAACCAGAAGCTGCACCTGCGGCGTTTGATCACCTTAGCTTTTTAAAGTCAGTAACTCATAAACCCGGTATTTACCAAATGTATGATGCCAGCGGCAGCATCCTTTATACCGGTAAGGCAAAAAATTTAAAAAATCGTTTATCCAGTTATTTTCGGCAGCAGGGCTTAGCGATAAAAACAGCAGCCCTGGTTAAAAAAATTGCATCGATTCAAGTTACGGTTACCAATACCGAGGCAGAAGCTTTATTACTTGAACACAATTTAATTAAGCAACAACGTCCGCCCTATAATATTTTATTACGGGATGATAAATCTTTTCCCTATATTTATTTATCCACCCAGCATGAGTTTCCTCGTTTAACCATTCATCGTGGCGCAAAAAAATCCAAGGGCCGATATTTTGGCCCATATCCTAGTGCCGGTGCAGTTAAAGATAGCCTTAATTTTTTACAAAAAATATTTATGGTGCGTCAATGCGATGATAGCTTTTTTAGCCATCGCTCGCGGCCTTGTTTACAGCATCAAATCAATCGCTGTAGTGCCCCCTGCGTGGCAAAAATAGAAGCTGATGAATATCAGCAAGCCGTGCGTCATACGATTATGTTTTTAGAGGGTAAAAATAAAACCCTCATCAATGAATTAGCGGATGAGATGGAAACGGCGGCGGCTGAATTGGCTTTTGAACATGCCGCCGATTGCCGTGATAAAATTCAATCGCTACAACAGGTGCAGGCCAGCCAATATATAGAGGGCGAGACAGGTGATATCGATATCGCCGCCTGTGAATACACCGCCGGTGTTGTGTGTATACAAATCCTGTTTGTTCGTGGCGGGCGTGTTTTGGGCAGTAAAAGCTATTTCCCTAAAGTGTATTTGGACGAAGATGCCGGGCAGGTTTTAGAGGCCTTTTTGGCGCAATATTATTTGGTCGACGAAGGCAGCAATGGTGCTGGTGATCGCCCCCGTGAAATCGTTGTCAGCCACAAGCTGGAGGGTGGTAACGCTTTAGCAGAGGCTCTAACCGTAAAGTTAGGGCGCAAAACTATAATCAGCAGCAGCGTGCGTAGCAATCGTGCTAAATGGCTACAGTTAGCGATAGAAACAGCCAAACAAAATCTGGCAGGGCACTTAGCCAACAAACAAACTATGTATCAGCGGTTTGAATCTTTGCAAGACGCGCTCAAACTGGAAGAGGTACCGAAACGCTTAGAGTGCTTTGATATCAGCCATAGCAGCGGCGAGGCTACCGTAGCTTCCTGTGTAGTCTTCGATACCAACGGCCCGCTTAAGTCTGATTATCGAAGGTTTAACATCGAAGGTATCACCGGTGGGGACGACTACGCTGCCATGCATCAAGCCTTGAGTCGCCGCTATACCCGGATTAAATCCGGAGAAGGGGCAATGCCCGATATCTTATTTATAGATGGTGGCAAAGGGCAGGTTAAACAAGCCGTTAATATGTTAGAAGAGCTACAAATTACCGATTTACTGGTAGTTGGCGTGGCCAAAGGCACCACCCGTAAAGCGGGCTTTGAGGTATTATATCGGGCTGATACTGGTGAGGAGTTTGTCATGCCCTCAGATTCTGCTGCCTTGCACCTAGTACAACATATTCGGGATGAATCCCACCGCTTTGCCATCACCGGGCATAAACAGCGCCGCGATAAAAAGCGTCGCGAGTCGCCACTGGAAGGAATTCCCGGCGTCGGCCCTAAGCGGCGGCGTGATTTACTGCGTCATTTCGGCGGTTGGCAGGAAATTAAGGCCGCAAGTGCCGAAGATTTAGCCAGTATTCCAGGAATTAGTGAAAAACTTGCATTGGATATAGTGGCAGCGCTGCATAATGGGTAAAATCTATCGCTGATACTTAATTATGGCCTTTAAATGAATATACCCAATGCACTGACATTGCTTCGGATCGTACTGATCCCGATTTTCGTTGCAATTTTCTATCTTCCGTATGAGTGGAGTCATTTGGTAACAGCGGCAATCTTTGCGATTGCTGGCTTAACCGATTGGCTAGATGGTTACCTTGCCCGTAAGCTCAACCAGACCACGCCCTTCGGTGCCTTCCTGGACCCGGTTGCGGATAAACTCATCGTCGTTATTGCCGTGGTGTTATTAGTAGAGCGGGTAGGCGAGTGGTGGTTTACCATTCCAGCGATGGTGATTATTGGGCGTGAGATCGTTATCTCAGCCCTGCGTGAGTGGATGGCAGAGTTGGGCTCTCGTACCAGCGTGGCGGTTTCCTATTTGGGTAAAATCAAAACCACCCTGCAAATAGTTTCTATACTGGTATTGCTGGCTGCAGTTCCCGAGCGAGCAGGCACCTTAATACAAATAGGCTTCGCTTTATTTTACCTATCAGCATTGCTTACTTTGTGGACGATGATCATCTACTTAAAGGCTGCATGGCCCACCTTTGAGCTAAATAATGACGATAGCTTGAAATAACGGATAAAAACTGATCGAAAACAAAGGTTTAAGCAGATTTTTTTAAAACTTAAGCAGTGTTTTCTTGACTATCAAGGCGCACCCATTAGAATAGGCGCTCCTTGAATACAGGGCGTTAGCAAAATTGTTCACAAGACAGTTAGCGACGTGAGTATAAAAGGCTTACCAAAAATGTTGCGGGAATAGCTCAGTTGGTAGAGCGCAACCTTGCCAAGGTTGAGGTCGCCAGTTCGAACCTGGTTTCCCGCTCCAATTTTTAGCTGCTTTATTAGTGGTAAGTTTAGTAGCAAGGCACAGTCGTATGTAGAGTGCTTGTGGTAGATTGAGGTAGCCAGCTGACTGCAACTCAGTGTACGCCGTTTAGTTCGGTAATAGTTTAAAGGCGCGGTGGCAGAGTGCTTGTTGTAGATTGAGAGAGCAGCTGACTGCAACTCAGTGTACGCCGTTTAGTTCGGTAATAGTTTAAAGGCGCGGTGGCAGAGTGGTCATGCAGCTGACTGCAACTCAGTGTACGCCGGTTCGATTCCGACCCGCGCCTCCATTTTAAATTGGCTAGCCCTAGGGCAGCCCAAAGTTGGCGGACCGTCCCCAACTATAAAAAAGTTATCCCCCCTCTATGCCCGGGTGATGGAATCGGTAGACATAGGAGACTTAAAATCTCCCGATCGCAAGGTCGTGCCGGTTCAAGTCCGGCCCCGGGCACCACTTTAAGTTCTTGTTTTTACTGTATATTTTTAACTTTTCTTAAATTTCCGCCATTCCCCCAATCACTTTTCAACCTATTGTGTCCACATTGTGCCCATGGGCTCTACCCACTTAACGGGGGATAGCATTCATCGAACCCTGTTGATAATACCGGATCGGTTTTGCGTCCGTTGCTGTCCCCTGTTAATGATGTAGAGCCCTTTTTACTCCGTTTGATATAGCTATAGATGAAAAATACCACTTCGTTAAATTTAAAAAACTATATTGGTGGATTGTAATAAGGTTGGCATATCTTATTGTTTTTTAACATAAAAAATAATTAAATTTGACTTTATATTGTCGTATATTTGCAGCATATCACTGTCGTATTTTTGTTGGGGTTTTGACGTGGCACTTAAATCATTGAAAAGCAAAGTGAAATATCGGATTAACCGAAGCAAGGGGGCTGTGTTCACGCCAAAGGATTTCCTTGATTTGTCGGATCGTGATCAGGTCGGGCGGGTATTGAGGCAGCTGGTTAGTGATGAGACTTTGATTAAATTTGGGCAGGGTCTGTATGCTAGAGCCAAGCGCTCGTCTTTAACTGGGAAGTTGATACCGGTAAAGCCGCTGCCAGCTTTGGCGACAGAGGCGCTTATCGAAAAACTGAAAGTTCAGGTGGTGCCAGCCAAGGATCTGGAGAGATATAACAATGGCCAAACAACTCAGGTGCCTACCGGCCGGTTGATTGCAGTAAAAGGCAGGGTTACCCGCAAAATGGCTTATGACGGTATATCGATAAAGTATCAGTATGTTTCTTGACCCTGAGGCAGTTCGGGACATTGCCTCGGAGCTAGGTATCGATCCCGCTTTCGTTGAAAAGGACTGGTATTCAGTTCTTGTGCTAAAAGCTGTTGCTGAGCATCAAAGTGATAGTATCCAGACGCTTTTCGCAGGTGGGACTAGTCTCTCAAAGGCGCATGGCTTGATACAGCGATTTTCTGAAGACCTGGATTTCCGCTGTCGCTAGTTGCAGCCAGCTTCTGGAAACCAGAACAAAAGAACTCGTAGTGCCTACCGAGCAGGTGTTGTTAACACCATCCAAGCGATTAATTACATTACCTTGGATGAGTCTAGTATCGCTACAGCGAGTAACTATATTAAATTTCCACTGGGCTACCTCCTTTAAGTGTGACTAGAAATATTGCCTGCGCCGCTCAGGCTGGTTGGCCATTAACTCCGTTTAATATGTCTTAATCCGCTTTGAAGTGAGCATGATTAATTCACTTTAGGGCTGTTGTTAATTTTACTCACAGGAATGATTTGCAATAGCGTATCCAGAAGGATACAGTGCTGCTATGTATGTAATTAAGCATCTTGATGAATTTAGTAATTGGCTTAACGGTCTTAAGGACAGCAAGACTCGACTTCGCTTGTCTCGTCGTTTAGAAAAAGCTAGTCGAGGCCTCTTGGGCGATGTAGCCCCCGTTGGCGAAGGTGTTTATGAAATGCGTGAGTTCTTTGGTCCTGGTTGGCGTATGTATTACGTACAGCATGGAGATACATTAATTGTCATGCTTGGCGGAGGAGATAAATCTACTCAGAGTAATGATGTTAGTGCAGCCAAAGACAGAGCTAAACTTCTGGAGGATTGAGCTATGGTTAAAAAAATTAAAGTGGCAGATTTGCCTGAGTTTGACATGGCCGAACAGCTTCGCAACGAAGAGGATATTGCAGAATATCTTTCCATGGTTATGGCGGATGGTGATACAGACGAGTTGATCCGAGCTATTGGCTATGTTGCCAAGGGGCGTGGAATGACTGAAATTGCAAAAGTGAGTGGCCTTGGTCGAGAGAGTTTGTATAAAACATTTAGGCCGGGAGCTAAGCCTCAGTTCGATACCGTTATGAAAGTCCTGAAGGCCATTAACGTTGACTTAAAAGCAGTGACGCATGTAAATCATAATACCGCTCACTGAGTAAGTAGGTCAGCTAGTGGCGTGCATTAACAGGCCCCATTTTCAGGGCTAACGCGCTATCTGGGATTAGGGTTTATAAACAACTCGGCCGCAAGCGACCGAGTTTTAAAACAATCCGAGTTGGCTGCTAGATTTTTCGCCTTTGTTCATTACCTTTAGCTGGTCTTGAACATACTTTCGAATAACTTCTTCGCT